>Ga0210050_1000544_pt1 | contig 47117 bp, 46 predicted proteins | sample CryGey132114_all_FD_185463 | JGI IMG/M metagenome (GOLD analysis project Ga0210050, IMG submission 185463) | Groundwater microbial communities from aquifer - Crystal Geyser CG22_combo_CG10-13_8/21/14_all (SPAdes) (version 2) | ecosystem: Environmental > Aquatic > Deep subsurface > Groundwater ... | reverse complement strand
GTAACCCGTTCTTTGTACGTGATTCGGCTAAAGGTGCTTCGCTTCGCCCGCCTTTTTCGGTACTTTTTCATATACCCCAATGTTAGCGCTCATAATCTGGGTGTTGCAATTATTCCTTGAACTCGCCAGTTGCCATATTGACATATCTCCGAAATCATATATAATTTAGGAAGATTTCGGTCACCCAAACGAGGAGAGAATACCATGGCGACTCACGCCAAACTTCTAGCCTCGGCAGAAGCAACCGAGGAATACTTGGTCGCGCAGTGCCTGGAAGGCCTGCGCGACGGACTTTCCCGCCCAAAGCTCTTCAAGAGCTTTGGCGGAATCTTCTCGGAAGCGCTCCGGCGCTTTCAAGAAGAGCAGTCCGGCGCGGAGGACCTTGAGTGTCCTCGTTGCTACGGACCGACGGTGGTCCGTGGCAGATTCTGCCCGAACTGCAAGTGGCCGTAGCTCCGCCTCGTTTAAGGGAGGGCCGGGCGGAGCGGAGCGGCACGCTAGCGTCATCGGCGCGCCGCTCATTTTTTTGTAATTTATTATCTTGGTGGGATTTTTATGCTAAAATTCAAAAACAATTCTCCATTTAGCGGTTTTATTGAAACTCGTTTTTTAATTTGATTATGTTTATTCCGATAATTTTAGGCACAGCCAGAGAAGGCGCCGAATCAAACAAGGTGGCCGACTTTGTCCTGGCAGAAGCGGACAAATTCGGTTTTGAGACAAAACTTATCAGGGTTGAAGACTACACGGAAGGACGAACAAAGAGATTAATTGACGGTGGCAAAAAAGCCGAAATCTGGGCCAAAATCGTGGAAAAATCCGGCGGCTTCATTATCGTCTTGCCTGAATACAATTACAGCTTTCCGGGAGAACTAAAAATGTTTTTAGATTCTCTTTTTAAAGAATACTTTGGCAAGTGCGTGGGCCTTTGCGGTCTTTCTTCCGGAGGCTTCGGAGGAGTCAGAGCCGTTGAGCATCTCAAGCCCATTTTGGTAAAATTCAGAATGAAAATTGCCGGAAGCTCGGTCTATTTCTCAAATGTCAAAGAACTTTTTGGAGAAGAAGGCGGTATTGCCGACCGTTCATACGAAGAAAAACTCAAAGTTCTTTTTGAGGAAATGGAGAAACTTTGTTTTTTAAGCCAAAGGAAAAAATGAAATTGATTCTAAAAATATTGATCACCGCCGGCTCGCTTCTTTTGCTTCAGGAATTTATCTCCGGCATTGTCGTTGAAAATTTTTACACAGCCTTGATTGTGGCCCTTCTTCTTGGGGTCGTCAATCTGACCATCAGGCCCATTCTTTTGATTCTTTCTTTTCCTCTCAATTTTTTCAGCCTTGGCCTTTTTACTTTTGTCGTTAACGGCGCGCTTTTTTGGTTTATCTCCACTTTTGTGGAGGGCTTCCGCGTTTCCGGTTTTTTTGTGGCCGTTTTAGGAGCTTTCATTGTGTCGGTTTTTAAATGGCTCGGGGATAAGCTGATTTCCGATGACTAAACAAAAATCCAAAGTGTTTGTCGGGGCTCTTGCCATTTTGTTCTATCTTGGCTTGTTTGCCGTTTTCTATTTTTGGTCGTCTCCGCTTCTTTATTTGAGAGAGCTTACAAGCTCCGGCACATTTCTGGCTCCTCTTTCTTTTATCTTTCTGGCTTTCTTGGCGGTTGTTATCGCCCCTCTGACCGTTATTCCTCTTATTCCCGTAGCCGGCGCTTTGTTTGGGCCTTTTTTAGCCGCTGTTTACACAATTCTCGGCTGGTTTTTAGGAAGCCTCGTTGATTTTTGGCTGGCCAGAGAATTCGGGCGTCCCGTTCTGGAAAAATTTGTTTCTCTCAAAAGTATAGAAAAGTATGAAAACTATATTCCCAAAGAAATGGAATTTTGGTGGGTTTTTTTGCTTAGGATGATTATTCCCGTTGATTTATTAAGTTACGCCCTGGGGCTTTTCAGCCGCATTTCTTCCTGGAAATATTCTCTAGCCACTTTTTTCAGCATTATGCCTTTTGCTTTTGTCATTTCTTATGCCGGCTCCGCCCTGCTTGAAAGAAATTTCACTCTCTTTTTAGTTTTGGCCGTATTCTTTATTGTCGCTCTCTCGGTTCTTTCCTGGATTTTTTATAAAAAAGGAGGAGTGCGGGAGGAAATAAAGGAGGAAATTGAAGAAGAAAAGGAAGAAGAACTTGCGGAAAAAAAATATGAAAAAGGAAACTGAAAAAAAGGAAACTGAAAAAATTGTTGTTACCCACAACGGAACCTTTCATGCCGATGAAGTTTTTGCGGTTGCCACTCTGAATTTGGTTTTGACTAAGGTTAAAGTCATAAGAAGCCGCGATGATGATGTTATTAAGAGCGGCGATTATGTCGTGGATGTTGGACATGTCTATGATGAAAATAAAAACAAGTTTGACCACCACCAGACAGAAGGGGCCGGACAAAGAGAAAATGGCATACCCTACGCTTCTTTTGGATTGGTCTGGAAGCATTTTGCCAAAAAACTTACGAAATCAAACCGTGTCCTTGAAAAAATTGACGAAATTTTAATCCAGCCGATAGACGCTATTGATAATGGTGTTTCCATTTCAGACGCGAATGACTTAGGCATAAGGCCTTATAAAATGGATGATTTGATTAATTCGCTCAATCCCACTTGGGAAGAAAGCAGAGATTTAGAGGATGTTCTTTTTTTAGAAGCTGTGGAAATCGCTAAAAAAACCATAACGAGACTTTTATTAAAAATTAAAGCCGAAATAAAAGCGGAGAAATTTGTAGTAAGTAGCTATAAAAAAGCAAAAGATAAGAGGATAGTAATATTGGATGGAATATATTCTTGGAAAAATGCAATCAGGCAATTTGAAGAGCCGCTCTTTGTAATTTTTCCGGGCTACGGAAAAGATAAATGGGTGGCTCATGCCATAAAAGACGACGAGGAAAGTTTTCAATCCAGAAAATTATTTCCAAAAAATTGGGGCGGCAGACAAGGCCGGGATCTGGCTCGCGAAACCGGTGTTCAGAGCGCCACATTTTGCCACAGAGGGTTATTTATTTGCACCGCCGAAGACAAAGAAGGAGCGATTGAGTTGGCTCAAAAAGCTCTTGAAAGTTTATAAAGTTATAAAGTTCTAAAGTTAGAAAGTTTCTAAAGTTTCTAAAGTCACTAAATGAGAATAAAAGTCACTAAATGAGAATAAGGAGATTTGAAGAAATCAAAGCCCGCCCACTTGGGAGTTGAACTCCCAAGTGATATAATGTTTTTTATTATGACTAGAAAAATACCGATTGTAGAAGGAGAATATTATCACATCTACAACAGAGGGGTTGATAAGAGAAAAATTTTTCTTGATGCCAATGATGTTGAAAGATTTGTAAAAAGTATTAAGGAATTTAATGTCATCGACCCAATTGGAAGTCTTTATGAGCTTTCATATAAAGAAGATAAACATAAACATAAAAATAAAAGGTTAGTAGATTTTGTTGCATATTCTTTGTTATTAAATCATTACCATTTTATTCTTAGGCCATTAAAAAAGAATGGTTGTCAGAAATTTATGCAGAGATTGGGAACAGGATACACCAACTATTTTAATGAAAAATATAAAAGAAGTGGTTCATTATTTCAAGGTAGATACAAATCGGCTCATATAAAGAGTGACTCCAAATTGAAAGAATTAAGCGCTTACGTAAACCTTAATTACAAAATTCATCAACTTGGGAGTTCAACTCCCAAGTCATCGAGTTGGGAGGAATATATGAAGATAGGGAATATAAGAAAAGAAGATGAGATTTGCATAAACAAAGACATTATATTGAATCATTTTGGTTCAGTTGCGGAATATAAAAGGTTTTCAGATGGGGTTATAGAGGAAATATTAGAAATTCGTAATAAAAAAGAAGAATTAGATAATGAGTTTATTGAATTATAGTTATGGCCTTTGTTGATGAATTAAAAGTACATATCAAAGCGGGCAAGGGCGGAGCGGGCGTTGTCCGTTGGCGTCACGAAAAGTTCAAAGAATTTGGCGGGCCTGCGGGCGGAGACGGCGGCAAAGGAGGCGATGTTTATCTTCTGGGCGTCGGGGATATCAATCTTTTATCCAAATACTCGTTCAATCCGAAATTTGAAGCCGAAGACGGACAAACAGGTTCCGGAAACAGTAAAGAAGGAAAAAACGGAAAGGACCTGGAGCTTCGTCTCCCCGTCGGCTCTTTGATTAAAAAGCTTGAAACGGACAAAGAGATTGAAATTTTGAAGAAAGGAGAAAGAGTTTTGCTCTTGAGAGGAGGCTTCGGAGGACTTGGCAACGAGCACTTTAAGAGCGGAAGAAATGTTGCTCCAAAAGAGTCCACCCCGGGCAAAAAGGGGGAGACGGGAAATTTTCTGATTGAGCTTCGCCTTATCGCCGACGCCGGGCTTATCGGTCTTCCCAATGCGGGCAAATCCTCGCTTCTAAACATTTTGACAAACGCCAAAAGCAAAGTCGGAGAATATCATTTTACCACTCTGGAGCCGAATCTGGGGAATCTCTACGGATTTGTTTTGGCGGATATTCCCGGATTGATTGAAGGCGCGTCAGTTGGCAAAGGCTTGGGCCATAAATTTTTAAGGCACATAACCAGAGTCAAAGTTTTGTTTCATTTGCTTTCCATGGAAAGCAAAAATCCCGAAGAAGATTACAAAATCGTCCGCCAAGAGCTTCTCCGCTATGACAAGGCCTTGGGCGAGAAAAAAGAAATCATTATTCTCTCCAAGTCCGACCTTAGTTTGGCCAAGGAGGTGGAAAATTTCAAAAAGAAATTCGGAAAGAAAAGTAAAGTTTTAAGCGTTTCAATTCTTGACGATGACTCCGTCAGGAAACTCTCCGATGAAATTACCGCGATTTTAAGGCGGGCCGTATGATAAGATGATTTTATGGCGAAATAAAAAAATACTCCGTCCGCGTTCTCTAATTTATCGGGGGTCTTGCGGCGGACAAGACGTTGAAAAATGGAAAAAAATATAAAACGACAAGCGCCGGACTTGAGATTCACCCCAGTAGTAGAGCTTGCCTGCGCGTAGGGAACGCACGCAGACAGGCAATTACTGCGGGGCGAGCGCGGAATTAATTATGGATAAATACAAAGCCACAATCGGACTTGAGATACATACGGAATTGAAAACGCGGACGAAAATGTTTTGCAACTCTCGGAATGACCCCGATGAAACAGAGCCTAATACGAATATCTGCCCCGTCTGCCTGGGTCATCCCGGCACTCTGCCCGTTATAAATAAAGAAGCGGTCAAGAGCGTTTTAAAAATCGGCCTGGCGCTTGGCGGAAAACCGGCGGATTTCTCGGAGTTTGACAGAAAAAACTATTTTTATCCGGATATACCGAAAGGCTATCAGATTTCCCAGTACAAGCATCCGCTTGTCTCCGGCGGAGAATTAAACGGAGTTAAAATAACCAGGATCCATCTGGAAGAAGACACCGCTCTTTTGAAGCACAAAGATAATTACAGCCTGATTGACTTCAACCGTTCCGGCATTCCCTTGATGGAACTCGTAACGGAGCCGGTCATTGAAAGCGCCAAAGAGGCCGCCGCCTTTGCCAAAGAACTGCAGCTCGTTCTTCGTTACACCAACCTTTCCGAGGCCAATATGGAAAAAGGAGAAATGAGAGTAGAGGCCAACATATCAATTATGCCTACCGGTTTGGGTAAAGAAAAAAGTCCTGAATTTAAGATTACAAAATTTCATCCGGGAAAAACAAAAAAGTATGGCAAAACCTTGGGCGTTAAAACTGAAATCAAAAACCTGAACTCCTTCAGAGTCATGGAAAAAGCCATTGAATATGAAATCAAAAGGCAGACCGAGCTTTTAGAGAGGGGAGAAAAAGTCCTCCAAGAAACTCGCGGCTGGGATGACGAGAAAGAAATGACTTTCTCTCAAAGAATCAAAGAAGGTTCGGCCGACTACAGATACTTTCCCGATCCGGACTTGACGAAACTGAAAATCTCCGAGATTGAAGAATTCCAGCCAATGCACTTGGCAAAAGAAATACCGGCGCTTCCTTGGGAAAAAAGAGGCGATTATCTTAGAACCGGCATTAAGGCCGAAGATGCCGAGATTTTGGTTCAAAATCCGATTTTGGGCGATTTGTTTCAAAAGACCGTTGTCGATTTGGGGGCTCCCGTCCTTATCAGCGCCAACTATATCGTTTCGGACCTTTTGGGTCTTGCCGCGGCCGAGACGAAGGTGAAAGATTTTAAATTCAGCCTGATTGGGTTTTCGGACTTGATGAAAATGATCGGCCGAGGCGAAATCGGAAGCCGGGCGGCTAAAAATATTTTGAAAAAAATGTATGAAGAAGGCGGGAAACCCCGGGAAATTGCCGAAAAAGAAGGTCTTTACCAAAAAAGCGATGAAGCCGAGCTCAAAACTCTGGCGGAAAAAATTATCAAGGAGAATTCTTCCGTTGCGGAAGATTATCGCCGGGGGACGGACGGGGCGCTCCAGTTTTTAATCGGCCTTGGAATGAAAGAGACAAGAGGCTCGGCCAATCCGCAGGTTCTGAATAAAATTTTCAAGGACCTGCTGGGCTAGAGCCTGTTCAAAAACCCCACCCTGCCCGGGTCTCGCGATTTTCTGCTCACGAGGCTGACAAGCTCGCCCCCATATGTCTCTTGATACATTTCGGGCTCCCTTCCTGCCCGCCCGCCCTAGGCAGGCAGGGAGGGAGCCTCCTTGCTACCTATCTCGCGCGCGGGCGCGCGCAGGCAGACGAAAATCGCGCGGCTGGTCCTCAAACCCGGGTTTTCGGAACATGCTCTAGTTTTTTACAATCGCCTTACTTTTTTGTGATAGAATAATAATCATGAGAAAAACTCGCGTTTCCATAAATGGTTTGGGAAGAATCGGAAGAGCTTTCTTTAAGCTGGCTCAATATAAAAAGGACGAAATTGAAATTGTGGCCATAAATGATTTGGGTGATATTGAAAACTTGGCCTATCTTCTGAAATATGATTCGGTTTACGGAAGATACCAAGGAGAAGTCTCCACCAAAGACGGAAACTTGGTTGTGGACGGTAAAGAATTTAAAATTCTGCAAGAGAAAGACCCAAGCAAACTTCCTTGGAGAGATTTAAATATTGACGTCGCGCTTGAATCAACGGGGGTTTTTGCCAGTTTTGAAAAATCTCAAGCTCATTTGGACGCCGGAGCCAAGAGAGTGGTCATTTCCGCTCCAGTCAAAGACAAACCCAAAGAAGGCATCGTCGGAGCGACTGTTTTGATGGGTGTAAATGAAGACAAATTAAAAGTTTGCGATATTTCCTCAAACGCCAGTTGTACCACTAACGCCGGGGGGCCGGTTATGCAAATTCTTGAAGAAAGCGTTGGTGTGGACAAGGCTCTGCTTAATACCATTCATGGATACACAGCCAGCCAAAATCTTGTGGACGGCCCGAATAAAAAAATCAGACGGGGTCGGGCCGGAGCCGTAAATATCATCCCCTCAAGCACCGGTTCCGCCATTGCCACGACCAAAGCCATCGCTTCATTGGAAAACAAATTTGACGGCATCGCTCTGAGAGTGCCGGTTCTTTCGGGCTCCATTGCGGACATAACCTTCGTCTCCAAAAAAAACACATCGGTTCAGGAGATCAACGATATTTTCAGAAAAGCGGCCAAAGACGAAAGATGGAAGGGTATTTTTACGGTGAGTGACGAGCCGATAGTTTCCTCCGATATTATCGGCAATACGCACGCTTCCATTATTGACCTCGAATACACCAGAGTTATCGGCGGAAATTTAGTGAAAGTTTTGGCTTGGTATGACAATGAAATCGGCTATACCAACACGCTTCTTCGGCATATCATTGAGACCGGGAAGCACATCAAGAATTAGTTTTTTGTGTTTTATAGTGTTTTATAAATTTTTGCCTGAGTCATGAGTCACCATAACCGAAGTGATCAGGAATTGAGAAATGTGACCATATTTTTGGGAGCGGATCACGCGGGTTTTTCTCTCAAGGAAAAGCTGAAAATTTTTTTGGAAGAAAGAGGTTGGAAATTTGAAGATTTTGGGGCCTATGAACTTGATGATGAGGACGACTACAACGATTTCGTGGAACCGGTGGCCAAGGCTGTTTCCGAGACGCCGGGGGCCCGAGGAATTGTCATCGGGGCCTCCGGCCAGGGAGAAGCCATGCTCTCTAATCGCTTTGCCAATGTCCGGGCGGCGGTCTATTACGGCGGAACGCTGGAGATCGTAAGAAAGAGTCGAGAGCATAATGATTCAAACATTCTGGCTTTGGGCGCGAGGTTTGTCTCCGTCGAAGACGCGCTTTCGGCCGTTGAAGTCTGGCTTGCCACGCCGTGCTTGGATGATGAAAAATACGAAAGAAGAATTCAAAAAATGGGCTGATGATAAAAATTGTTCCGTCAATAATTCCAGAAAATTTCAATGAACTGAAAGACAAGATGGATATTGTCAATGATTTTGTCGAGGTCGTGCAGATTGATATTTCCGATGGAGAATTCGCCGAGTCCGTTACCTGGCCGTACAACGAGGGCGAGGAATTGCCCGGGCGCCTTCTTCCGTATAAAGATTTTCTGGAGATAGAAGTGGATTTGTTTGTCGTCAATCCGGAAGAAATAGCCGAGGCCTGGGTTAAGGCCGGGGCCAAATCCGTTGTCCTTCACTTGGAGACGATTGAAGACCCGAGTTTTGTTATGGCAAGATTAAATCTTCAGAATGCGAAAATCGGTCTTTCCATAAACCCTTCGTCAAAGAATGAAATCCTTTATGAATGGATTCCCGAGGCCGACTTTGTTCAATTTATGGGGAATGATAAAGTCGGTTTTTCCGGAGTGAAACTTGACCCGAATGTTTACGATAAAGTCAGAGAACTTCGGAAAGATTTTCCCGTCTTGGAAATAGCGGTTGACATTGGAGTCAATTTTGAGACGGCTCCCAAACTCGTCAAGTCCGGCGCCACGAAGCTTATCTCCGGAACGGCTATTTTTGAGAGTAAAAATATAGAGGAAGCCATAAAAAAACTGGGGCTGGAAAGTTTCTAAAGTTTCTAAAGTCACTAAATGAGAATAAAAGTCACTAAATGAGAATAAGGAGACTTGAAGAAATCAAAGCCCGCCCACTTGGGAGTTCAACTCCCAAGTCATCGAGTTGGGAGGAATATATGAAGATAGGGAATATAAGAAAAGAAGATGAGATTTGCATAAACAAAGACATTATATTGAATCATTTTGGTTCAGTTGCGGAATATAAAAGGTTTTCAGATGGGGTTATAGAGGAAATATTAGAAATTCGTAATAAAAAAGAAGAATTAGATAATGAGTTTATTGAATTATAGTTATGGCCTTTGTTGATGAATTAAAAGTACATATCAAAGCGGGCAAGGGCGAAATTACGGTCGCCGGAGAGATTAGGATTTATTTCTAAAGAAGGTTACAATATGAGGCAAGGGGTGAAAATATTATCTGAGACGGCAAAAATTTAAAATAAACCCCCGCACCTATTTTATTGTTTACCGTCTTTAAATTTTTTGATATTAGAATGATACATTATCTTAATTAATTTCACAGATTATCTAATAAAATAAGTGTGGGGGTAAAGCGGTTTTTGAGCAACCTACAAAACTAATTCTAAACTAAAATGCCAGATTATTTACATGACGATGACTTAAAAGAGCTGGAGAAAAAAGCTAATGTCATCAGGCAGACTCTTATAAAAATTCTCATTAATGCCGGTTCCGGCCACACAGCCGGTCCTCTGGGCATGGCGGACATATTTACGGCCTTCTATTTTCATATTCTGAAACACGACCCCAAAAACCCGATGTGGGAAGACAGAGACCGGCTCATTCTTTCAAACGGACACATTGTGCCTATTCGATATGTTACTATGGCTCATGCTGGGTATTTTCCTATTGAAGATGTAGAAAATGGTTTAAGAAAATTTGGCGCGCCTTTCCAGGGACACCCGGAGAGGGAAAGAATACCGGCACTCGAGACCACCTCCGGCCCTCTTGGCTCCGGCCTTTCCCAGGCTGCCGGTATTGCTTACGCGGCCAGAATGGATAAGAAAAAATTTGAAGTTTATTGTCTTATGTCCGACGGAGAACAAGATGCCGGAAATATTTGGGAAGGAGCGATGTTTGCTGGAAAAAACAAACTCAACAACCTGACAGCCGTTATTGATAGAAATAATATTCAGATAAATGGTATGACGGAAAATGTTATGCCTCTTGAGCCTCTTCGAGACAAATACCAAGCTTTCGGCTGGCATGTTCTTGAAGTAGATGGGCATAATATAGAATCTTTTATTGATGCAGTGAATGAAGCCAAGGCAATTTATGAAAAACCCGTTCTGATTATCGCCCACACCATTCCGGGCAAAGGAATTGAAGATATAGAATTTGATTTTGAATGGCACGGTAAACCTCCTTCAGCGGAAGAGGGCGAAGAATTTATTAAGGAATTAAGGACACTCGGCGGACAGATAGAAAGCGAGCATGAATAAACGCCAATCTACAAATCATCCGAATTCATACTTTCAAAGAATCGTATAAATTATTCGTAGATATTTGTAATATTCAAATTATTTGTAGATTGGCGCTTATGTTAAACGAATCTCAAAAGTTAAATCCAAAAATCTTTGATAATGATGTGGAAAAAGCCTACACGCGCGACGGCTATGGCAAGGGCGTGGTTGAATTGGGAGAAAAAGACGAGCGTATTGTGGTCCTTTGCGCCGATTTAGCCGAATCCACGCGTAGCCATTGGTTCCAAGAAAAATTTCCGGAAAGATATATTGAGATTGGCGTGGCTGAACAAAATCTCGCTACCGTGGCCTCTGGCATGGCTGTTTATGGCAAGATTCCTTTTATCTCTTCTTATGCCACATTTTCGCCCGGCAGAAATAACGAGCAAATCAGAACAACAATCTCTATCAATAATGTGCCGGTGAAAATCATGGGCGCGCACTCCGGTATTTCCGTCGGTCCCGACGGCGCGACGCACCAAGCTCTTGAGGATATGGCTCTTATGAGAGTTCAGCCGAATATGACCGTCATTGCCCCATGCGATATGGAAGAAACAAAAAAGGCCGTCATAGCGTCGGTAGATATTCCCGGCCCCGTCTATATTCGTTTTGGCCGGGCCAAGACTCCCGTTATCACCACAGATGATTCTCTATTTGAGATTGGTAAGGCCAATTTACTTTGGAGTCCTTTGACAGATTCGGGGCAAGCTTCAGAAAAACCGCAAGTGGCAATCATTTCCTGCGGTCCATTAACTCACAATGCTCTTTTGGCGGCCAAGGAATTGGAAGAAGAAGGATTAAAAGTTCTTGTTTTGAATAATCACACTATTAAGCCGATGGACGAAAAGGCGGTGGTAGATGTCGCCAAAAGGGCGGGAAGGGTAGTCACAGTCGAAGAGCATCAGGTTAATGGAGGAATGGGCAGCGCCGTGGCGGAGGTCTTGGCCAAGAATTATCCGGTGCCTATAGAGTTTATCGGAGTAAAAGACTCCTTTGGCCAGTCTGGCAAACCCGAAGAGCTCATTAAGCACTATGGTATGGATAAAGATTCCATAAAAAAAGCCGTTAAGAGAGTTTTAGATAGGTAGTGTTTGAAAAAAATAAAAAAATATTCATATTGCTCGGGCATACGGATAACGAGTCCCTGAACGCTTATTTAGCCAAACACTATGAGAGGGGCGCCGAAGACGCCGGCCACGATGTCCGCCGGATGAATCTGGGTGATATGGATTTTGACCCCGTTCTTCACAGAGGGTATAAAGAAATCCAAGAGCTTGAGCCAGACCTAAAAAAATTTCAAGAGAATTTGAAATGGTGCGACCACTTTGTTCTTTTCTACCCCGTCTGGCATGGCGGGCCTCCAGCCAAGTTAAAGGGGATTTTCGATAGAGCCTTTTTGCCGGGCTTTGCTTTTAAGTGGAGAAAATATAAATTCTTGGGTTGGCGGAAATTATTGACGACTCGAAGCGCTAGAGTCGTGGTAACAACAGGCTCATTGCCGATTGTCGCCCGGGTGATGTTTGGTGATTATACGAACGAGATCAGAAAAAATCTTTTGGGCTTCTCCGGTTTTAAGCCGGTGAAGTTGTGCGCTTTGGGTCTGGCCGAGAACATCGGCGAAGAAAAAGCTAAAAAATGGAGTAAAAAAATTCGGAGAATGGGAAGAAGAGGAAAATAGACCCGCAAAGTACTACAGTTAACTGTAGTACTAATATTAAATTACTACAGTTAACTGTAGTACTTTGCGGAAGAGGAAATCGGCTCGCAAAGCCGAGGCGGGTAAAAAATCCGCCCGGGGAAATTTCCGTGTAGCGGTGTCTTTGTTTTAGATCTTTGTTTTAGATAAAATCAGCAGACTTTCCTCCCCGTCTTTTCCATATACTTTTGATGATATTCTTCCGCTTTCCAAAATGCGCCGGCCGGCTCTATGGCTGTTGCAATAGCCCTCGCGCCAAATTTCCCCGACTGCTGTAATTCTTTTTTCATTTCTTCCGCGCTTTCTTTTTGCTCATTGCCATAATAGAAAATTACACTCCTATACTGACTGCCAATATCCAGGCTCTGTTTGTTGACTTGCGTGGGGTCGTGAATTTCAAAAAATTTTTTCAGCAATTCCGTGTATGAAATTTTATCCGGCTCATACTTTACTTCCACCACTTCGGCATGAGCGGTTTTATCCGAACAAACCTCTTTGTAGGTCGGATTCTCTTTATCTCCTCCCATAAAACCCACAGCGGTTTCAACAACACCATTTAACTTATCAAATTCATATTGGATGCCCCAAAAACATCCGGCGCCAAAAGTTGCTTTATTTGTTTGACTCATAGCTACAATCTAAGCAATTTTAATTGCTTTATAATCCGCCGGGGCATTTTCCAAAAATTGCTCCAGTTTTTTCTTTGAAAGAAGACCCTCCTGCGCTCCGATATATTGAACAACCGACATAGAATTTATCGGCGCTCGTCTCAAGGCTTCTTGGACTGGGAGTCCTTTTGCCAAAAAGCTCGTAAGAGTGGAAGAGAAAGAGTCGCCCGCTCCCGTCCTGTCAACCGGAGGAGCCGGGTCGGGATACATTGGCATATGCCACATCTCCTTTCCGTCATATGTGCTTGCTCCGTTTGCCCCATCCGTAATGACGGCGATTTTCGGCCCAAGTCCGCGAATTCCTTTCAAAAGTTTTTTAACATCGTCTTCTTTTGTCTTCAAAATCTTTCTAGCCTCTTCCTTGTTGCAAAAGAAAAGACCGGCCGCTTCATACAAAGGCTTTAGTTTTTCAAAACCGAGCTCTATCTGAAAGGTTCCCGGTTGAAAAGAGAGTCTCGTTTCAGGATGTTCGCCGAGCCACTGTGCTATTTTCTGATGATAAGGAAGAGAATTCTCTCCCAAAGAACTTAAGTAAAGCCACTTTATGGCAGGCATCTCCGGCAGTTCATACGGGTACTTTTCATGCTTTATGAGGATTGTTCTTTCTTCTTCGTAACGCAAAACATAATGATAATTCGTTTTGATGCCGGCGTGTTTTCGGACAAACTCCACACTGACGCCGTCTTTTTTTAGGGAGTTCAGGCATTTTTCTCCGTTCATATCCCTTCCCAGATTTGTCACAACCGCCGATTTCAGTCCCAGCTTGGAAGCGGAAACCGAAGCGTTGGGGCTGTTTCCGACCGCCGGAATTTCAACGGCTTCGGTGTATGGAATTTTTTCTCCAAAATCCAGACAAATCTCTTTTTTGCCTCTGTCGGCGTGAACGCTGAATTCCTCTAATTTGATGAAGCAATCAATAGTGATGTCCCCGATTGAAACAAAATCGTACTTATAGTTTTCTTCTCCCATAATTTGTTGATTCTAACACACTTTTCCGCCTTAATGACACTCATTTCAATTTATCCTCGGTATGTCGCAATCGCCAAAGAAAAGCAAAATGCAAAAAATGAAAAGCCGGCGGCGCGAACGCGCCGCCGGCACAGTCGAAATCATCGGGAAAGCGGCGCCAAGGGCCGCCTCGGAACCGAGACGGCAAACCATGGCGCGGGGAAGAACGCCTCTCCTCCGTTATCGTCACGGAGGATTCCTCCGCCCGTCCCTTTTAGGGCGACTTTCATGTTCTCTTTGCCGCCCCAGTTCTTGATAATCTGGCTTACGGTAAACGGGCCAAGCCCGTATAGCGCCGCAAACCAAATTCTACAAACTCGCCCAACTTCAGCCTCGTCAAGCTCAACTGTCATACCGAGCCTGACCGAGACATTCTTCAAGTTTTTTGTTTTCATTCCCTTGCTTTCTCGGTTTTTGTATTTCCGGGGACTCTTTTCCGATACTCATGGTACAATATTATTCATGAAATTTACAGGACTATTTTAATTTCTGCGGTCATGCCAAAATCGCTTGGAAAAATAATAAAAGAAGCCGAAGAAAAAAAGGTCGCCATCGGCCACTTCAACGTTTCAGACACCGAAGGTCTTTGGGCCATATTTAATTCCGCCAAAGGCCTCAACTTGCCGGTTATCATAGGAGTCTCGGAGGGGGAGAGAGATTTCATCGGGCCAAAGCAAGCTGTGGCTCTCGTCAGAAGTCTGCGGGAAGAATACGATTATCCGATTTATATCAATGCGGACCATACTTATTCTTTTGAAAGAATCAAAGAAGCGGTTCAAGCCGGGTTTGACGCCGTTATTTTTGACGGCGCAAAGCTTTCTTTGGAGGAAAATATCAGACTGGCCAAAAAATCAGTTGATTACGCCAAGTCGGTTAACCCGGAAATTTTAGTGGAAGCGGAGTTGGGATACATCGGAACTTCTTCAAAGTTGCTTGATGAAATCCCGGAGGGCGCCGAGATAGAGGCCCGAAATTTGGTCAGGCCGGAGCAGGCCTTGGATTTCGTCCAAAAAACCGGAGTTGATCTTCTGGCGCCGGCGGTCGGTAATTTGCACGGCATGCTGAAACACGCTTCAAATCCGAATTTGGATATCTTACGCATAAAAAAAATCAGAGAAGAAGCGGGGATTCCTTTGGTTTTGCACGGGGGTTCCGGAATTTCCGATGAGGATTTTCAAAATGCCGTTCGGGCCGGAATTTCCATTATTCATGTCAATACCGCCCTTCGCAAAGCTTATCGGGAAGGTCTGGAAAAATCTTTGGCCGAAAAGCCTGAAGAGCTTGCTCCTTATAGGTTCATGGAAGGCGGAGTGGAGGGGATGAAAAGGGTTGTCGAAAAACATCTTAAACTTTTTAATTTTATGTAAAAGCCTTTCACAAGGCTTGCCACGGAGGCTTCTTTTTACTAATATACCGGAGCGACTCGCCTCGTCAGAAACCGGGGCGGGATATGCTGTAAAGTAAAGGAATGAAGTTAACAGTTTATTAAGATTTTCTAACGGGATGGAAAGACTGATTTTAAATGTGAAAAAAAGAGAGAAAGGAGAACTTCTGGAAAAAGGCCTGATTCCGGGCGTTTTCTACGGCAGAGAGGAAAAATCCACTCCTATTTCTCTTCTTGAGGCCGATTTTATGAAAGCTTGGAAAGAGGCGGGCGAATCAAGCATAATCTCTCTTTCCGGAGCCGGCAAAGACATTGACGCCGTCATCCAAGATGTTCAGTTTCATCCGGTTACGGACAGAGTTTTGCACGCCGATTTTTATGTTATTGAAAAAGACAGAAAGATTAAAGTTGACGTGCCGCTCCAGTTTATCGGTGAGTCGCCGGCGGAGAAGAACGGCCTTATTTTGGTTAAAGTTATGCATGAAATAGAAATTGAATCTCTGCCCGCGGATTTGCCCCACCAGATTGAAGTTGACTTGGCAAGAATTGTTGATATCCGGAGCCAAATTCTTGTTGAAGACCTGAATTTCCCCGAAGGGGTGAAACCCTCGGCTGAAAAGGACGAAGTGGTTCTTTCCGTGACGGAAGCCAGAGAGGAAGAGCCGGAAACTCCGCCGGAGGAAGTGGATATGGAGTCAATTGAAGTCATGAAGAAAGGAAAAGAAGAAGCGGGCGATGAGACACCGGAAGACAAAACATCCGAGAAAAAAAACGGGTAGAGTTTTTTTATTTATTTTTTCAATCCGGCGGGATTTGGCTCCGCCTGCGTTTCCGAGGTAAAATTACCCCTAATGAAATCCAAGGGCTTTTTTATTTTTTTTCTCTTTTCGGCTTTGCCGGTTTTTGTTTTTGGACAAGCCAGTGAAAACGTTCAAAGCCGCAGGGCCCAGCTTGAGAGCGAGCTTCTGCAAATAGAAAAAGAAATTGAAGAACAGAGGGTTTTTCTTTCGGCCAAACAACAAGAAAGAGTTACCTTGGAAAGAGATGTTGCCATTTTTGACGCCAAGATTGAAAAAAGCCAGCTTGATATCAGAAAAACCGACCTAAACATAGAATCTCTTTCCAGAGATATAGGCGGTAAAGCGGAGACCATTATAAAACTTGACGAAAAGATTTCAAGAGAAAAAAGATCTCTGGCCGAGATAATCAGAAGGACGAACGAGATAGATAATTTTTCTTTGGTGGAAGTCGTGCTGAATAATCGGAATTTCTCCGATTTTTTTGAAGATATTGATTCCTTTGATTCCGTCAAGCTTGCTTTGCGGGAGTCTTTTGTAGAAATTGAAGCCACGAAAAATTACACAACCTCGGAAAAAAAATCTCTTGAAGACAAAAGAGGAGAAGAACAAGAGCTTCGGCAAATACAAGTCCTGCAGAGAAGAAGGCTGGAAGAACAGAAAACGGAAAGAAAAGCCATCCTCGACGCCACCCGAGGTGAGGAAGGGGTTTATCAGAAAATAATCGCCTCAAAAGAAAAAACGGCCCAGGAAATCAGAGCGGAACTTTTTGCCCTCCGAGATTCCGCCGCTATTCCTTTTGAAAAGGCTCTGGCTTTGGCCGAGGAAGCCGAAAAGAGAACCGGCGTTCGCGCGGCTTTTATACTAGGTATTTTGGCCGAGGAAAGTAATCTTGGGGAAAATGTCGGCACGGGCATTTGGCGGCAGGATATGCATCCGGACAGGGACCGCCCGATTTTTGCCGTTATCGCCTCAACTTTAGGCTTCAACCCGGACGACCTGCCGGTTTCCAAAAAACCCTGGTATGGCTGGGGAGGAGCCATGGGCCCGGCGCAGTTTATTCCGTCCACCTGGGCTTGTTTTACCGGTTATGTCAACACACAGACCAACAGTTGTCGGTGGGGGACGGGTTACAGCGGCGTCTGGACTTACCTTCCCGAAAAGGACAGAATCAGGAAATTGCTCAGAGAAAATCGTCCGGCCAATCCATGGGAGCCGCAAGATGCCATTATGGCTTCGGCCGATCTTCTTTCGGACAACGGAGCTTCCAAGGGGGGTTATGCCGCCGAGAGGCTTGCCGCCCTGCGCTATTTGGCCGGTTGGCAAAACGCTTCAAAGTCGGCCTACGCTTTTTACGGCGATGATGTTATGGAATTAGCCGCCTTTTATCAAAGACAAATTGATATTTTGAAGAAATCTTGAAACGCTCGTCTCTCAAACACTTTCCCGCGTCCGACATTGAGAAGTTCCCGCCCCGACTACTACAGTTAACTGTAGTACTTAAAAATTTTGCCCACCTTAGAGCAACTACTACAGTTAACTGTAGTAGTTGAAGATTTTGTTTACTTTAAAACAAGCACTACAATATATCGTAGTGCTTGTAGTAGTTAGGAGTTGTTTTGGGTCTGAAGTCGTTTGCATTTTTTGCAGGCTTTGGTAATATTCTGTTGCCATGAAAAAAGGCATCCATCCTGAAAATTTCAGACCGGTTATTTTTGCCGACACCGCCTCAGGGGAGAGATTTTTGATTTTATCCACTGTTAAGACGGACAAAACGGACAAGTGGACCGACGGCAAAAAATATTCCATGAAACAGATAGAGATTTCAAGCGCCTCGCATCCTTTTTACACCGGCAAGAATACAATGGTTGACACCGCCGGACGAGTTGAAAAATTCAAAGCTAAAATGGCCAAAGCCCAAAGCGGGCTGAAAAGCAAGACTCTGAAGAAAGCCGAAAAGAAGGCTCGGAAAGAAGCTCCGTCCAAAGCTTCAAAACCCGGCGCCGAAAAAGAAAAATCCAAGAAATAATTTTCGTTTTTCTTGCTCTTTTTTGCGAAGGGCATATTTTGCTATGATAGAAAAATGCTCCCGAATGCCGAAGAATTGAAAAAAAATCCGAAAGTAAGTTTTCTTGTCGGAAAATATGAAAGACTTGAAAAAGAAGAGTCGGATATTTTAAGTTTGTCCGAGAGCGGGGAAGAGATGAAGGAATTGGCTGAAGCGGAAGCACTCCAGCTGAAGGAAAGAAAGGAAATTATCAGAAGCCAAATTAACGAAATTTTAGAAGCGGAAAAAAAAGAAGAAGAATTTCCGAATGAAATTATTTTGGAGGTCAGGGCGGGCGCCGGAGGAGACGAGGCTTCTCTTTTTGCCGGCGAGCTGGCCCTGATGTATGAAAAATTCGCCGAAAAAGAAGGCTGGCAATTTAAGAGGCTCAATGAATCGCTCGGGACGCTCGGAGGTTATAAGGAAGTGTCTTTTGAGATAAAAGGCGTCAGTGCGTACAGAAAACTTCGTTTTGAAACAGGAGTTCACAGAGTTCAGAGAATTCCGGCCACGGAAAAACAAGGCAGAATTCACACCTCCACGGCGACGGTGGCCATTCTTCCCATCAGAAAGAAAAAAACTATTGAAATAAAGGAATCAGATTTGGAAATTGAAACAAGCCGTTCGGGCGGGGCCGGCGGCCAGAATGTCAACAAGGTTGAAACGGCGGTTCGCCTCGTTCACAAACCCACGGGTCTTGATGTTCGCTCAACCGCCGAAAGAAGCCAGCTTAAAAACAAAGAGAGAGCCATGGCCATTCTTCAAGCCAAACTGGAGGCTCTGGAAGAAGAAAAAAGAATTAAAAAAACGGCCGAAGAAAGAAAGGGGCAAATTGGAAGAGGAGACAGGTCGGAGAAAATAAGAACATATAATTTCCCCCAAGACAGAGTAACTGACCACAGAATAAAAGAAAACTGGCACAACATAGAATCAATCATGTCAGGCGGTATAGACGGCATCCTGCGGGCTCTTGAGGCGGAGTCTAAAAAAAATTAACCAAGGAACAGTCTTACTTATTGAGGTTAAACCTCAACAGAAGATTGAGGTTTAACCTCAATCCAAAATGTCAAAGGCCGAGCCTTTGACATTTTGGTCTTTTTTGTGAAAGTTTTCATTCGGGCTTTCGTCAGTGAATGTGAATAAAGCCCCTTGTAGCCTTAAGCCTTAACTTGGTAAAATTCAAAGAATGGAGCTCGAAAATAGTATAGAACCGCAAGATGAAACACCCGTCTCTCCGGAACACCGAGGCCGCAAAGTTTTGGTGAAAAAAAAATTCACGGCCTCCGTAATACTTGTCCTTGTTCTGATAGGGTTTTACTTTTTGTTTTTTAGAACAAGACAAACCCCGGGAGAAGTTGATTTGAACAATATCGTAGAGGTATCGCCCGAGGAAATTATTTCGGATTTTCCTCTCGGTTTGCCCGTTGAGACCGGCGGGCAAGCCCGCGCCAGCTACAGATTTATTCCGGCTGATTCTTCGGAACGCCAATCAACGATTTCTTATGTTTCCGGAAAAACTTTTGAAGAGAATTCCGATATTTTTGAAAAATTTCTTTTGGATGCAAATTATGACATTTTGAATGAAATAGACGAAACCTCTCTTAGGTTTTTCTACGCCCAAAAAGATTCCACCGATTTATTGATTGGCATTGAAGAAAAAGAAAACGGCGTTCTTATAGATATCTCTTATTTGAAGAGGTCAATTTGAGAAAGAAATAAGAAAACTTTGCGTGACTCAATAAATTAAGTTATCCGCGCAAAATGTCATTAAAACTAAAGTACTACAGTTAACTGTAGTACTTTAATATTTTATATATACTCTGAAAAAATTTTGCACTTGAAGTTATCCACACAAAGTGTTCTTGACACTTGATTTCTTTCGTGATTTTTGCTAGCTTCAGACTAGAAAATAACGGAATCGCGGAAGCGATTCCGGCACATGAACCTCAACTTGTGGTGGAGTAGGACATGAAAATCCGAATGATGGCGGTCTTGGCTCTCGCGGCCTTCTTTCCGCTCGCTCCCTCCGGGAGCGGCTTTGGCTTTGCGGCCGCGGCCGAAGAATACGAGATCTGGACCACTCTCGTCCAATACGAGAGTATCCTTTGGAAGGCTCCGCGCAAGAAAGACCTCCCCAAGGGGATGGTTTTTGATAAGGAGTCCCCCCCCAACCTGACCTTCGTTGACGCTGACGGGGATGCCGTCGGCGTCAAGATGAGGAAGGCTGGGGGAAGGAAGTGGCGTTGGAAGAACAACGCCAACTGGTGGGAGAACTCGGATATCACACTTCGGGCTCTGGCCGATGGTTCCAGTTTCTGTCAGGCTTTCATCATCTGGCAGGACAAGCGTGGCAAGGCAATCCACCAGGACGGCTGGGGCATTCGGGTGGAGGACTGGCGCCCCTTGGAGAAGTTCGGCTCTCTCTTGCCCCGGGCGGAGAGAGGACAGAGGGGGGAAGAAACCTCTGTCATTTACCCCTGCGGAGGGGAAGAAGCGGAGGTCATCTCTCCGGACTCCCTTTATGTTCGAAGGGTTTGGACAGACCTCGCCGTTTCTGAGGGCTTCGTGGACGAAGTCCCAGAACTCGCGGTCCTGCCATACGCCGACCCTCGGGGAGTTTTCGTAAGCCTTGAGGGATACAAGCGGGATGACCTGATCCGCTGGTATCTTCCCCAAGGGGGACTCTCGCGAGTCCCATGTGACGACAAAAGGGATGCCGAAGTTTATATCTTTGACGAGGCGGCCGCCTCGTCTCGCGGGTCGGAACCCCTGGACTACCACCGCATTCAAGACCTCTGGCTGAAAGGCCAGAAGGTCGTAAACATCAGGACCGACCTGGTCCTGAAAAGACAATACACTTACGTGAGGTTTATGTGTGACGGAAGTGTCGTTCTAAAATGAAAACGCTTCCGCCTGTTCTTCACCGGTCGCGGACTTCTCTCTCGAGGGGTCCGCGACCATTACGATTTTTATGTATTTTGGTTTTCATATATTTGTTAGCTTTCATACTTTACTCCGTCAAAAGCAAAATACCTCGCGCGAGCTTCTAACGGGGTTACATATTCACAGTCTTTCCGCCGTAGAGCTCCCCATATAGCTTTAAAGTCTGTATAATAGCCTTATGCCAATGGAGCTTTTTTTGCAGTTTTCCGTTCGGCGGAAAAATCTGAACCTCGCTTTTCTTTTTAGCGCGATTTTTCTTTTGGTTTTCCTTTTTCTTCTTCCTCTTGACAGGCTTTCCGCTCAATCAGGGAAAGTCTCAAAAGGCGTCGGCGCAATCATTGACGAAAGCGATATCCCCGATTTTACGGAAGGCGAACAGCTTGACAAAATCGTGGTCAGCGCTTTTTTTTGGTCTGGGAGAGAGATATTGCACTGTAATTACCAAGGAGACCCGTGGCAGGCGCCCATAAAAATTGAAGACGAGGGTTTTGTTATCAGGGCCAATTTTCAGTTTGATGGCAATCAGCCCACGCGGGTTCGTACAAAGAAACCCGGCCAAGAATCGGCTCTTTGCACAGGCAACCCCCCGTTCAGTGAGGCTCTATTTGAAGCCTCTTTTGAAATGACCAATCTGCCTGAATTCTCCCCCGGAGAATATTGGGTGGAGTTTAACGTTTCGGGCTGGGGGCCCATAAGCAAGACCCCCATTTCCTGGGGCGGTCCGAAGGACCGGATATATTTTACGGTTTTTCCCAAGCCCGCGGAGATAAATCTCTCTCCATCGCTTTCCCTTGAACCGCGTAATCTCTCGGCCTGCTTGCCGAACCCCAAAACGGAAATTTCCTATACCGTGGAAAACAGCGGCCCCGACAGGGCGGATAATGTCATTCTTGAAATTTACGACAACGGCCGGAGAGTTTACCGAGCCGATATCGGAAGAATTGACGGAGAAAGTTCCAAGTCCGGCTCCATTATCAGAAAGATTGAAGGCGAGGGGGAACATCAGATAGAAATCAGAGTTGACCCGGATGGCAAAATCAAAGAAACAAACGAGAAAGACAACCGAAGAACAAGAACTTTGTCCTTAAACGCCTGTCCGCTTCCCTTTGTTTCTCTTTTGGCCAGTCCCGACTCGGTGGAGTTCGGTGGCTCCACGACTTTGACTTGGCGGGTGGAAAACGCGGTTAACTGTCAAGCTTACGGCTCTTGGTCTGGCTCTCGCGATAAAAACGGCGGAGAGGCCGATGTCAGAAATCTGGCCGAAAACGAAAACTATATTTTGGAATGCATCGGCCCCGGAAAAGACAAAGTCAGCGACGACGCTTCGGTTCTCGTCTTAAGCGCCCCGCCGCCGCCGACGGTTTCTCTTTCGGCCAATCCACCTTCCGTTTCCTCCGGCGGCTCGTCCATTCTTTCTTGGAGCGTTTCAAACGCGGAGGATTGCCGAGCCTTAGGCGACTGGCAGGGAGCAAAAGATAAAGACGGAGGGGAAGAAGAAAGAAAAAATATCACAAACAATAAATCATATACTCTTTCCTGCGAAGGGACCGGAGGCGGCGCTTCCGAGAGCGCCACGGTTTTCGTCCAATCCACTCCGCCCCCCTCCTCCGGCCTCATTTCAGTCAGAGCCGAACTTGACGGCAAATCCTGGCAGGGGGAAGCGATTTACGACCTAAACGGCCCGGCCTCTTTTTCCGGCCAAAGCGTAAATCAAGATTTTCCCGGCAGGCCCACCGGTCTTTGGAGCTTGTCTCTTCGCTCCGGCGGGCCAAAAGATTCCAGTCTGGAAAGTATCCGTCTTGGAAGCTCGCAGACCCTCTCAAGCGGAGGAACGATAATTTTTACTCTTAACTTTGTTTCAAACAAGCTTTCTTCCGATAACCCCAATCTTACGGCCAGCGCTCCCCGCGGAGACTCTGAAAGTATTTATCCCGGAGACAAAGTCTCTTTCACCAGCCTTATCTCAAACCTCGGAATCTCCGGAGCTTCGGCTTCCCGAACAGACTTTGCTTTGGACGGCCTTATCTTTTCGCAAAAAGACACTCCTCTCATTGAAAGCTCCTCTTCCATGAAAATAACCTCTTCTTTTTGGACGGCTACCGGAGTGGGCCTGCATCAAGTCAGAGCCTGCGCCGATTCTTCCGGCCTGGTGGCCGAATCAAACGAAAGCGATAACTGCGCCGCGAGTATTATTAAAGTTCTTGACCCTTTATGTCCGGAAGGAGATTGTGATAGCGGCGACGAAGACGGGGATGATAATAATGGCGGGGGAGAAGGCGACAATAACGGAGGCGGCGGGCCGGGCGGTGGAGGCAAAGGAGGAAATGGAGGAGAGTGCTCCGATGCTCTGGATAACGACGGCGACGGCCTGACCGACTCAAACGACCCGGGTTGCGGAGGCGGGGGCGGAGGTTTTTGTCTGAATCCCGCCGGCTGTTTTGTTGAAAACCCCCAGTGTTCAGACGGCTTGGACAATGATAGCGACGGCTGGGTTGACTCAAACGACCCGGGTTGCGGCGGAGAAAGTGACAACGACGAAGCCGACAAAAATGGCGGCACGCAATGCTCCGACGGTCTGGATAACGACGACGACGGTTTAATTGACGGTCAAGACCCGGAATGCGCCTCTCCGTCCGACAATACCGAGAGGACTTTGAGGTTTGAAGAATTCTAAAATGAATGAAGATTTGGACAGGAAAATAGAAAATTTATTCCCCTACTTTTTTGTCCTGTTTTTGATTTTCGTCGTTCTCATTCCGTTTTTTGTTTTTAGGACGGAAGAATCGGAAGAGTTAATTGAAATTTCGGAAGCGGGAGAAAAGCCGCGGCGCCTTCTCCCACAAACTCCCGAAGATTTGGTTTCGGGAAAAACTTCCTTTTCCAAGGAAGAATTTTAAGAACGCCGTCAGAAAACTTGATTTAGAAAGCTCTTTTTGCTATGCTTTTCGGGCCTATGTCGCAAGAAGTTAAAGCAAAACCCAATAAAGAAACGACCGACAAAAAATTGATAGAATCAATGTTTTCCGTCGGCGCTCATTACGGTTATTCAAAATCAAGAAGGCATCCGTCCACGGGCCGGTACATTTTCGGCCTTAAAAACAAGGTGGAGATTTTTGATTTGGAAAAAACAAGTCTGGCTTTGGAAGAGGCTCTGCTTTTTGTCAAGGAACTGGCTTCAAAGAATGGCATTATCCTTTTTGTCAGCGGCAAAAAAGAAGCTTCAAAAATTTTGAGAAGCGTTGCCGAAAACCTTTCTCTTCCGGTTGTGGCCGGCCGCTGGATAGGAGGAACCTTGACGAATTTCAGTGAAATCAAAAAAAGAATTTCCCGATTCCTGAATTTGAAAGCGAAAAGAGAGAAAGGAGAGCTTGAAAAATACACCAAGAAAGAAAGACTTCTGATTGACCGGGAAATTGATGAGCTTGATATGAAATTCGGAGGAATTGTTTCCATGAAAGAATTACCCGATGCTCTCTTTGTGGTTGACTCCAAAGAAGAGAACACCGCCGTCAGAGAAGCGAGGTCTCTTAATATTCCCGTCATCTCTCTTTCCGGTTCGGACTGCAATTTGGAGGAAGTGGATTATCCAATTCCCGGAAACGACTCGTCTCTTTCCAGCATCGAGTTTTTCATTTCCCGGCTGGAGAAAGCTTACAAGGAGGGCGGGGAAAAGACGGGGCAATTCCAAAGTAAATAATATTTTCTCGCATAAATGATTACTACGGATCAAGTCAAAGAACTGCGCGCCAGAACGGGTATTTCCATAATGCAGTGCAAAAAAGCGCTTGAAGAAGCAAAGGGAGACATAGAAAAGGCCGAGATACTTCTGCGCAAAAAAAGCAAGGAGGTGGCGGCCAAGAAGGCCGAAAGGAGCCTCTCCTCCGGCGTTGTCGCCTCCTATGTCCACGGGAATGGCCGAGTGGGCTCTTTGATTGAGCTTTTGTGCGAAACCGATTTTGTGGCTAAAAACGAAGAATTTCAGTCTCTGGCTCGCGACCTTGCCATGCAGGTGGCCGCTTGCGATACGGAATTTTTAACCCGCGATGAAATCAACGACGAAGACGAAAAAAAAGTCAAAGAAGTCATTGAAGAAGAAATAAAAGACAAACCCGAGGAGATGAAGGAAAAAATTAGGCAAGGCAAGCTGGATGCTTATTTCAAAGACAGAATTCTCCTTGAACAGTCTTTCATCAAAAATTCGGACAAAAAAATAAGCGACCTCGTTCAGGAAGCCGCGCAAAAGTTCGGCGAGAGAATTGAGATCGGCCGGTTTGCAAAATTTACCATTTAGCTTAATCTCCAAAATATGTCAATTTGGTCTGTTTTGTTGGCCCTCTCCATAGTTGGAATCTCCGGTCTTTTGATTTTGAAAACTCTGAAGCCCGATTTTTCCATCAGGGGGGACGAGAAACTTTTGAAAGAGCGTCTGGGAGAAATTAAAAAAACGACTCTTCTTGAAATAAAGAGAAGCGGAAAAGCCGCTTTTCACAAAGCCGGATTTTTCTACGGCAAAAGCCTCTCTTTCCTCAAAAAAAACAAAGTTTCCAATCTTGTTTCCGGCAAAGGAGTTTTGTCCGAAAATGAAAGTCGGTCGGATTATCTGAAGGATATCAAAGAGACAAGAGACAGGGTCAGGAAAGAATTTGCCTACGACGAGGAAAAAAATTTGGACGAAGCCGCGCAAACAGAAAAAGAGGAGTAAAATTTATTAAGAGGGAAGGGATATAATATAAGCAAGGCCACCTTAGCTCAGTCGGCAGAGCAACCGCCTTGTAAGCGGTAGGTCCTCGGTTCGAATCCGAGAGGTGGCTCCAGAATCAGACCTTCCTCCAAATGCTTTTTAAGCCCGCCAAAATAATACATACCATAATATGTACTACAGTTAACTGTAGTACTTTGTAGTATATATTATGGTACGTACTACAGTTAACTGTAGTGCTTTAAGATATTGTAGCGTTTTGAGTTTGAAGGGAATTGAATAAAGCCGTATTCCCGTCTATACTATCCGAATATGGAAGAAAAAAGGGGCCACTATCATCCGCTTTCAATCGTGGGAAGAGACATTATTCGAATCTGGAGCGCTCTCGGTTTTGAAATCGCCACCGGCCCGGAAATTGAAACGGAGCATTACAACTTTGACGCTTTGAATATTCCGGACAACCATCCGGCCAGAGACCTGTGGGATACCTTTTGGTTGAAGTCAAAAATCAAAAACCAAAAGACAAAAATCGGTGAAAATCTTCTCTTGAGAACGCATACATCTCCAATGCAAGTGCGATACATGGAAAATAATAAACCGCCGTTTGCCATTATTGTGCCTGGCAAGACTTTTCGCTACGAGGCCACGGATGCCACTCACGAAGCGCAATTCCATCAGCTGGAAGGCTTGATGGTCGGAGAAAATATAAATCTCTCAAATTTCAAGGCTATCATTCTGAAATTCTTTGAAGAATTCTTCGGTGAAAAAAAAGAAATCCGTCTGCGTCCCAGCTATTTTCCTTTTGTTGAACCGGGAGTTGAGGTTGACTTGAGAAATCCGGGAGAAAAAAAGTGGCTGGAAATTATGGGCGCGGGCATGGTTCATCCGAAAGTCTTGGAAGATCTCGGCATTAATCATAATAAATTTCAAGGCTTTGCTTTCGGCATGGGCTTGGACAGGCTAGCTATGATTAAATACGGCATTCCGGACATCCGGCTTTTTTATTCGGGGGACTTGAGACTGGTTGATCAGTTTTAATTATGCGAATCTCATACAACTGGCTGCAGGATTATTTTGCGGATAAATTGCCGTCGCCGGAAGAATTAAAGGAGAAACTTTCTCTCCATGCTTTTGAAATTGAGAGTCTTGAAAAAAAAGGCAAAGATTACATTTTAGAGGCGGATATCTTGCCCAATAGAGCGCATGACTCTTTGGGCTATATCGGTTTGGCCAGGGAAGCGGGGCTTCTTTTTGAGAAGAAATTAAAACTTCCGGAATATAAATATGAAAAAAATTCCGAAAAAAGTTCCGACTACATTTCCCTTGATGTCAGGACGTCCCTTGTCAGGAGGGCCATGAAGCGAGTTGTCTTGAATGTTTCGGTCAGAGAATCTCCGGAGTGGCTGAAGGAAAGGCTTTTCTCAATCGGCCAGAGAGCCATAAACAATGTGGTTGATATCACCAATTTTGTAATGTGGGAGACGGGCCAGCCGGTTCACGCTTTTGATTTTGACAAAATAACCCGCGGCCAAATTATCATTCGCGAAGTTTCGGACGCCGAAAAAATCACGACTTTAGACGGCGAAGAATATGTTCTAAAAAAAGGAATGCTTGTCATTTCAGACCCCCAAAAAGCCCTTGATATTGCGGGCATTAAAGGAGGGGCTTCTTCCAGGATTGATGAGAAAACGAAAAATATCGTCTTGTCCGTTTGTTCTTTTGAACCCGCCGGAATCAGGAAGACATCGGCGGCTCTGGGTTTGAAGACGGACGCTTCTTATCGCTTTGAAAGAGATATCAGTCCGGAAAAGACAAAAGAAGCCATGGAGAGATTGTCGGAGCTTATCGCAAAAAACGCCTCCGGAAGAGTCTTGTCTGAAACTATTGATGTTTATCCGGAACCCGTCCCGGATTTTGAAATTGACATAGAGGCGAGAAACCTGAACAAGATTTTGGGCACTTCAATTGCGGACTCCGAACTGGAAAAGATTTTATCTTCTCTGAAAAAATATTCCGGTTTTGATTGGCAAAGGAAAGGGAATTCATATTCGGTCGGAATTCCCAAAGAAAGGTTGGACTTATTGCCTTCAAAAGAAAAATTTGCCAGTGGCAATAAAGAAGATTTGGTTGAGGAGATCGGCAGGATTTACGGTTTTTATAAAATTAAGAGCGAAGAACCGAAAAATTTTAATTTTAAGCCGAAAGTAAATACGGAGGTCGCTTTTACGGAATCCTTAAAAGATTTTTTGGTCTCCCGAGGTTTTTCGGAGGTTATGACTTATTCTTTCACGGAGAGGGGGCAAATTGAGCTGAAGAATCCTCTTTCTTCCGACAAAAAATACCTAAGGGCTTCTCTCTTTGACGGCCTTTTGAAATCTTTGGAATTAAACAAGAGAAATGCTCCGCTTTTCGGTTTGGATGATATAAAAATTTTTGAGATAGGTAAAGTCTTCGGAGAAGATTCGGAAGACTTGTCTCTCGGACTGGCCGTCTCTCTAAAAAACGGCAAAGAAAATAAAAAGTATCTTCAAGAAATTTTAGACGAACTGAATCTCAAAGGAGAAATAAAAGACAATGTTGCTCTTGCCGGAATCGGCAAAATGAACGCTCCCTCTTATGAGGGATTGAAGTTTGATATCGGCGGCAATAATAAATTCAAGCGCATTTCCCAATATCCCTTCGTTTTGAGAGATATTTCCTTATGGACGCCATCATTGGTTTCAAGCTCGGAAGTCCGGAAACTGATAGAAGATAAGGCGGGGGAGCTTTTGGCAGATATAAGACTTTTTGACGAATATAAAAAAGATGGCAGAGTCTCCTACGCTTTTAAGCTGGTTTTTCAATCAAAGGAAAAAACTTTATCCGATGAAGAAGCGGGGAAAATAATGACTGAAATTGAAGAAAAATTGACTGAAAATAAAGGGTGGGAAGTGAGGTAGAAAATACGGCTTTCCAGAAGCCCCTTTTTATCCCCAAAATTTATAAATAGCTTGTAATTTAGCCATATTTTTGTTAATATTGCCTATGAAAAGCTAGTTGCGGCTTTTTTATTTTTGGACTAAAAAATGACTGAAAAAAAGATAAAGACAAATAAGTACAGGGCTTCCGACATTACGGTTCTGGAGGGGCTTGAGCCCGTCAGAAAAAGACCGGGAATGTACATCGGCACAACCGGTCTGGACGGCATTCATCATCTGGTTGTTGAAATTTTTGACAACGGAAGGGATGAGGCCATGGGAGGTTTTGCCAACCATGTGGAAATCGCCCTCCTCTCAAAGGGCCGCGTCAGAGTCGTTGACAACGGTCGAGGCATTCCGGTTGATAAACACAAGCAGACGAAAGTTTCCGCGCTGGAGACGATTATGACCACGCTTCATGCCGGCGGGAAATTCGGCGGAGAAGGCTACAAGATTTCCGGCGGGCTTCACGGCGTCGGCGCTTCGGTTGTGAACGCTCTTTCTTCTTACACCGAAGCCAGAGTCCATCGTGACGGCCAACAGTATGTTCAGGAGTACAGCAAAGGAAAAAAAACAGCCTCGGTCAAAAAAATCGGTCCGTCGGTCTTTAACGGAACGATTATAACTTTTGAACCGGACTCATCCATTTTCCCGGAAATTTCTTACGACTGGGAGAGGCTCATCAAGCATATGAGAGAGCAGGCTTATTTGGTCAAAGGCTTGAGAATTACTCTTATTGACGCTCGTCAAGCGGGAATAAAATTTGACGAGAATAAAACTTTCTTTCTGAAAGACCTGAAGCCGGAGGTTCCGACTTCCTCGTTTTATTTTGAAGGAGGTCTGGTATCTTTGATAAAGTTTTACAATGCTTCTCAAAAAGCAGTCCACAAAAATATTTTTTATGTTGAAAAAGAAAGCGAAGGAGTAAGCGTGGAGATAGCTCTGCAATATGTTGACGATATCTCTTCGCGCATTCTGCCTTTTGCGAATAATATCTATAACCCGGAAGGAGGAACGCATCTGACCGGTTTCAAAACCGCTCTGACCAGAACCATCAACAATTATGCTAATACCAACAAGCTCTCCAAGGAAAAAGACGGGAACTTTACGGGGGACGATGTCTTGGAAGGCCTTTCCGCCGTCATCTCCGTCAAGCTTCGGGAAATTCAATTTGAAGGGCAGACAAAAGGTCGGCTCGGAAGCACCGAAGCCAGAGGCGCCGTTGAAACCGTTTTCAGCGAATCCCTTGGAGCCTTTTTGGAAGAAAACCCCGATGACGCCAAGTCAATCATTGGCAAAGCCTCTCTTGCTCTTAAGGCCAGAAAGGCGGCCAAGGCGGCCAAAGACAGCGTTTTAAGAAAAGGCGCTCTTGAAGGAAGCGGCCTGCCGGGAAAACTGGCCGATTGCCAGAGTAAAAATCCGGCCGAGAGCGAACTCTTTATCGTTGAAGGAGATTCCGCCGGAGGCACAACAAAGAGCGGACGAGACAGGAGAACGCAGGCCGTTCTTCCAATCAGGGGCAAGATTCTGAATGTTGAAAGAGCCAGGTTGGGCAAGATGCTTTCTTCGGAACAGATAAAAAATATAGTCATTGCTCTCGGTACGGCCATTGGCGACACTTTTGAAATAGAGAATCTTCGTTATCACAAAATAATTATCGCGGCCGATGCCGATGTTGACGGAGCCCACATCAGGACTCTTATCCTGACCCTCTTCTATCGTTACTTTAAGGAAATCATAGACGGAGGTTATCTTTATATTGCCCAACCGCCCCTGTATAAGATTGAAAAAGGAAAGAAAATTTTAGCCTATGTTTTTTCGGATGAAGAAAAAGAGGCCATTCTTTTGCGGGAAAAAGCCGACTCTGACAAGCTCTCCACCCAAAGATATAAAGGTTTGGGAGAAATGAATGCCGATGAATTGTGGCAGACAACCATGAATCCCGAAAACAGAGTTCTGAAGCAAGTTACCGTAAAAGACGCCGCCGAAGCGGACAGAGTTTTTGATATTTTGATGGGCACCGATGTTCCTTCCCGAAAGAGTTTCATCCAAACCAACGCCAAGCTTGCCAATTTGGACATTTAGCTCCGGATATTTAGAGCTTATTCAAAAACTCTTGACGAACGGCGGTTTCTATCTTTTTTCAGACGGCTTAAATGGCTCTGACATCAATAAGTTCCGCCTTGACCACGAATCTGTCGTTTAAATTACCGAAAGTGTTGCAGGTTGAAAGAGTAATTTCTCTTTTATCCGACTCAAAGACAACCAGAGCGTTTTCGGCATCCGCTTCCTCCACGGAGTTTACCCGGTAGATAAATTCGTGAGTATCGGAAAAAACGCTGATATCTTCTCCGATTTCCATATCTTCAAGATCGTTAAAAGCCTGAAAACTTTTGTTTCTGACAATTGGCAGATTGGAGCTGTGTCCGAACAAAAGCATATTTGTTTTTTCCGCCAGAAGTCCGGAAGTGGGGTAGCGCACGGCGCCGCTTGAAAGTGAGTCGTCCAAAACATCAATATTTCTTGACTCGGGATTGTTGATTCTCGTATCCACTCCTATTTTATCAATAGTGACTCGCCTGGGTAAGGCCGCGGAAAGCGCCGCCAATTTTTTCTCAAGGACTTCCGAATCTTGAGGGATGACGCTTTTTTCTTTCTCGGCCGTTTCGTTGAGATTTGGCGCCAGACCCAAAGCCGAAAGAATCAGAAAACTGCCCAGGAACACGATAAACCAGAGAAGAATAAAAAATTTTAAATTTTGTCTTATAGCCTCAAACATGACTGATATCTCCCGTCTTGACATTTAGTATAAACTATAATATACTACATAAACAAAGAAAGTCAAATGGCTTAACACAGGCCTTAAAATATGAAAAATAATAAAAATCAATTTCAAGATTCAATTGTCAAAATTTTGGCCGTTGTCGGAGCCATAGCCGTTTTGTCTGTGGGAGGGTTCATTACCGTAACCGTTCTCAAAAATATCCCCGATATTTTTGGGAATATCGCCGCTCAAGTCGTAAGTATCACGCAAAGATTTATTCCGGCCGAGAGAATTATTGTCACTTTAAGCGACGAAAATCCGGTTAACGGAGACTTAGTCAGACTTTCTTTTGAACATCAAAACAAAAACGACGACGGTTCTTACTCATTTTTTTACGAGTGCCGCGAAGGCGTTCATTTTGAAAGAGCCGCCTCAGACGAGGTTATTTTCTGCAACACTCCCTATAATTTCATCAATCAAGACAACACTTTTTCATTCAGGGTTTTTTCCGCCGGGGAGGGTTCCTCCGGCGTTCCGCTTTCCGTCAACTTTGTTCAAAACAACTCTGAAAGGATTTCCGAAAGAGGTCAGAGCGTTCTTAACATACGCGGAGAGAAAAACATTGATTCAACCATGGTTATCATCCGGGGCGGAGAGGACGGAAACCGTCCGGCAAAAAGGACTCCCGGACAAAAAATCGAAGAAGAAATTCTTTTCAACCAAACGAGCGGCTCAACCGCAGGCGTCTCCAACCCAAACGGCATACCGGACCTTAAGGCGACGATTCTTGCCGTTGGCAGAATTGACCGAGAGACGAATGTCTTTACCGCCACCAGTTCTATTCCGCAAGCCGACAGAGGAGCCGTCAAGTTTGAGATTCTGAATGTCGGCACCAAGTCAACCGGCTCATGGCATTTCAATGTCGTTGTGCCAACCTTTCCGGCTTTCATCTATCATTCAAAAAGCCAGCCCTCGCTCCTTCCGGGCGACAAAATAGAATATACAATCGGTTTTGACAGCATTAAAAACGACGGCGCGGAAAATGTCATTGTCGTCAACGCCGACCCGATAGGCTCGATCAAAGAATCTTTGGAGACAAACAATATCGTAAAGTCCGTTTTGCCGGCCTACAATATAGAATAAATTATAGAATAAAAAAGCGCGCCGATGATATTTTTTAATTCTCCAAAACTGAAAAAAAATGTCCGACGAATGGAGCTCTTTCTTCTCTCGGCTCTGGTTTTTTCGCCGGTCTTGGCTTTTGGCCAAACGGGCCCCGATCTTGTCATTTCTTCAGGCCCCGACATTTCGGGAGTTTTGGAGGTGGGACAAGAAATAAAATTCTCCGCCGATGTTTTAAATCAGGGAGACCAAAATACCGGAAATAGCTTTATCATTCGCTTCCGAGTTGACGGAAAAAAAATTCATGACGCTTCAAGCGAGGCTTTGGCCAGAGGCCACACCAGAACCAAAGTCGCCTCATGGACGGCTCTCTCCGGAGAGCACACTCTCCGCGTCTGCGCCGACGCTTCCGTTTCGGACGGAGGCAATATCGCGGAATCAAAAGAGAGCAATAACTGCGCCGAGAAAGATTTTTATGTCAAAGCCTCTGACTTGATTATAGAGAGTCTCAAAATAAGTCAGAATATAATCAGAGAAGGAGAAGTTATAGATTTTACGGCTGTCACAAAAAACATTGGAGACGCGAATACCGGAAATAGCTTTATCATTCGCTTCCGAGTTGACGGAAAAAAAATTCATGACGCTTCAAGCGAGGCTTTGGCCAGAGGCCACACCAGAACCAAAGTCGCCTCATGGACGGCTCTCTCCGGAGAGCACACTCTCCGCGTCTGCGCCGACGCTTCCGTTTCGGACGGAGGCAATATCGCGGAATCAAAAGAAGCCAACAATTGTCTGGAGGAAAGCTTTAGCGTTAAGACAAAATCTCATGACGGAGATGATGATACGGAAGGCGATGATACGGGAGATGGCGCGGGCTTTAATCCGCCCGGCTGTTCTATTCCATCCAATGAAGGCAGAACAGTCGTCAGCTTTTTTGAGGATGGCATAATCGCCGGAGGGACAAAAGATGAAGCGACCTCTGGTCCGGTTAGCGTTTCCATCCCCGCCGGTAAATACAAAATCACTCTGGAATCTTATGACGACCACTTTGATAAAACAGGCCAAGAGCAAAAAAAGGAGCAATTCTTTGTCCGATTCTTTTCGTCAGGCTTGAATGAAATTCAAAGGACAAGCTCTATTTCCGATCTTCCGGAAGACAAGGAAGTTTTGACGGAAATTGTCAATAATGAGCTCAACCTTCCGGTCAAGATAAACCGGCTGGAGGCTCTGCATACTCACTGGGGCAAGACTTCGGACAAAGAAAGCGTTATGCCCCTTTGTCTGGCTTTGGACAAAATTGAAGACATTCCTCCTCCGCTTCCGTCGCCGCCTCCCGCCTTAGAATGTCCGCTTGAAAGTCAAAGCGAGCGCGCCATTTTTGAGTTCAGCGACCGCGGTCTTTTGGCCACGGAAGCGTCTCTCTCGGAAGAAACGATAAACGCCCTAATCCCGGCCGGAAAATATAAAGTTACTTTGGTCTCTTATGATAACCACTCCGACAAATCAGAGCAGGCTCAAAAAAACGAAAAATATTTCCTTCGCCTTAAAAATCCATCCGGCCAGATTTTTGCCGATACCCCCTCCATAAAAGATTTGCCGGAGGACAGGGATTTTTTGACGGAAACTGTGGCGGAAAATTTCAATGTTTTGCAAAATGCCGCCTTTCTTTCAGCCAAGCACTCGGCTTTTCCTTCGAGCGACAAAGAAAGCGTTACGCCCGTTTGCGCCGCTTTTGATAAAATTATTCCTCCCCCGCCGGAGCCGGAGAAAGCCGACATCTCCATCCAAAAATCCGTCACACCGTCCGAAAAACAGGTCGGCGGAATCTTTACTTACACTCTTCATTATAAAAACGAAGGCGCCGGCGTGGCCGAAAGCGTTATCATCGCCGACATCGCTTCTCCCGTCGGAAAATTGGGAAGCTACACGATGGTCAAAAACTCCGACCACGGCGCATGTAAGGCCAAGACAAACGGCATTACCTGCTCTTTGGGCGCTCTTCTTCCGGGCGCCTCTGGCACTATTCAATACAGCGCTCTTTCTTTGTTCGCGGGGACCATTCACAACACGGCCATTATCAACACTCCTACGCCGGAGACAACTCTTTTTAATAACAAAGACAATGCCGCGGTTGTCGTGAAGGGCGCCGCTCTCCCGAAAGCTTCCTGCGACTCATTTACGGCGAATCCTTCCTCCGTTTCTTCGGGCGGAGGAACCACTCTCTCTTGGACGACAACCAACGCCTCTTCGGTTTCCATTGACCAAGGTTTGGGTTCGGTTGCCTCCAGCGGCTCAATGGCCGTTTCCGGCATTTCTTCAAGTGTCACATATACTCTTAGCGCCAGCGGCTCCGGAGGAAGCGACAGCTGTCAAACCACGGTAAATGTTTTACCTCCCGATGCTCCGAGCTGTACGCTCTCGCTTTCACCCGCCTCTATTGTCTCCGGCAATTCATCCACTCTTTCCTGGACCACGGCAAATGTCTCTTCCGCTTCAATTGATAACGGAGTCGGCTCGGTGTCTCTTCCCGCGGGCTCCAAGACGGAAAGCCCCGCCTCTGACACTCTCTACACCATGACCGCTCTTGGAGCAGGCGGCCAAACCGTAACCTGCCGGGCGAGTCTCGTCGTTACGACTCCCGCTCCGAGCTGTACGCTTGAAGCTAGCCCCTCGGTCGTCTCCGCGGGCGGAGGAACCACTCTCTCTTGGACGACAACCAACGCCTCTTCGGTTTCCATTGACCAAGGTTTGGGTTCGGTTGCCTCCAGCGGCTCAATGGCCGTTTCCGGCATTTCTTCGGCGACGACGTACACTTTGAATGCCGTCGGGGTCGGCGGGAGCGTTTTTTGCCCGGCGACCGTTACGGTTTCCTCCGGGCCTCTTGCCGACCTTTCCATCACCAAAGATGTCAGGCCTGATAGAGTTCAAAAAGGCGGAGTCTTTACTTACACTTTGAATTACAAGAACCTCGGCACGCTGGACGCGGAAAATACCACCATCAGCGATGTGGCCTCACCATCCGGAATTCTCGGAAGCTATGAAATTCTTTCGGGTCCGGCAAGCGGCACATGTGTCGCGGAGGCAAACGGCATCACCTGCGCTTTGGGCGCTCTTTCCGCGGGAGAAAGCGGAACCGTTACTTACAAAGCAATCGGAGTGGAAGTCGGCCTTGTCAACAATACCGCCATCATCAGCACCGTTACGGCGGAGTCAACTCTTTCCAATAACCAGGACAGCGAGGAAGTGAGCGTTTTTGTTCCGGCTGACCCTCCTTGTCGGGTCAATTGCGGGGGAGGAATGAATCCGCCTCGGGTTGTGATGTTTTCAAAACCCGGAGAAAATCAGCCTTTTGCTTCAAAATCATTCGTTTATTTAAGCCAGATACCTTATACGGGCCTTAAAGCAGACTTCAAAGGAATTTTATTCGCCGCTTTTTTAAGTTTGTGGAGCGCCGTCATCGCGTATCTCATTATTAAAAGATGGAAAAGTCGGGAATTTTTCGCGGGTGCCGGAAGTCTGGAATCTTTCTCGGACAGAAGCTCTCTGAAAATCGGGACGGAGAGAGCCATCAGCATGACGGAGCTTCTGGAAAAAAAGGAAAGCGAATTGGCGGAGCGTTTTTCAATAAGAAGACAAGAAACGCCGGTCTCAAAAGTTTCATCCACTCCGATTCCGGAAGTCTTTTCCTCCGGCAATTCAAAAAAAGTCTCTTTCAACGGCGACAACCTGCCTGTTTCCGGGAAAGCCGTTCACTCATACGACTCGGATAAAATCAAAACCGGGGCAAAAGCCGGACTGGAAGAGCGCGCCAGAGAAAAAGGAGTTCTTGTCTCCGGTGAAGCCCTCTTTTTAGCCGAGGCTCTTCTGGCTCCTTTTGGCAAAGAAGAACTTTCCGCCTTGGATAATATTATCAACGCCGCTCTTGTCATGTATCCGCGCGACGACGGCTTTGTCATTCTTGATAAAAAGAGAATTGAGAATATCATTTTTTCTCCGCGCTGTGATGTTGTGGCCGTTTTCTCCGATTGGCTGTCCCGCGGAGAAAGCCGGAAAGTTTTTGATTTTCTCCGGCTTTTGAGGAGCCGCCGAATCTCCGTCAAGGAATTTCTGAAGAAGGTTGCTTATTTCATAGACAATCTTTACCGATGCCGCATAGGAGAGAGCCTGGACGACGAAGGCTTTACGGCAAATTTGGAAAACAAATGCCCGGCTTGGAACGCGGCAGACATCCAGAAAATTGTTTCCATTTTGGTCAACGGGGTTGACGAAAGTTATGAATCGGAAGACGCTTCGGCAAAGCTCGCCATTGTCAAAATTCTGGAAATTTCGGACAAAACCAAGGCGGAAGGAAAAAGTTATTACGGGGCTTAACAAAAGGTTAAAAAAGACTTTTCCACACTCCCGTTAAAAAAAGCTTGACTCTTTTTCCTTCTTCTGTAAGATTCAGGGCGGTGTTGATTTCGGGCTTGCTCGAAGTCATCACCACGGAAATACCGCCTCCGGGCGGTGTTTCCATTTTGGGGCCTTCCATCTCTATCATTCCGTTTCTATTGTTTTGTCATACTACAGCGCTTGAAAATCAAATAGTTTGATGAGTTTGATAGGTATTTTTCTCTAAATCTCTCCGCGCAAAACTACGGAATGACGCGCGTTGTTTTAAGCAACCACTTCTGACACTTTAGATTCCAGTGTAGTATTCGTTCCACCATGAGGCTTTGAGAGGTCCGACCTCTCAAAGCAAGTTATTTTAGTACTCGTTCCACGCAACGACCTTCTTTTCTAAATCCCTCACGCCTTTAAAAATGTTCTTTTCTCTTCTTGTATTGAAGTTTTGAGAGGTCGGACCTCTCAAAACTTCACGTTGGTGGTTCCTTCCAAAGAGCCCCGACCTTGCAGCGGTACCCGACGCAACCTTTCAATCGCAGCTGCACCTTCTCAATGGAAAAAGTACCGCAGGTCTCTCGGCTACAGAAGCGCCTATGAAGTTGCGCTTGAGAGGGGTATTATTAAACGCGTTCCTAGAATTTCATTATCAAAGGCGATTGCATTTCGCTAGAGAATTTACCATTGGTACTATTTGCGGAAACTGTTTTCATATTATTTGTGTAAAATATGGAGGGGTGTTTATTAGTTGATTGGGATAACACATGAGTTTGAAAAATTTCTTTTTGAAGAAGATGATTAAGTCTCAAGCCGGGGATATTCCGGAAGGAGAACTTGACAAGATTTTAGATATTGTCGAAAAAAACCCGGAACTCTTTCAGAAAATTGCCGCTGAAATTCAAGCGGAGATTTCTTCGGGAAAAGATCAAATGACTGCCTCCATGGAAATCATGAAAAAATACGAGGAGGAATTAAAGCAGATAAAGAATTAATATGAGTCTTTCAATCGGCATCGTCGGTCTTCCCAATGTTGGAAAATCCACTTTGTTTAACGCTCTGACCAATCACTCTGTGCCCGCGGAGAATTATCCTTTTTGCACCATAGACCCTTCCATCGGTATTGTCCCCGTGCCGGACGAAAGGCTTCAAAAACTGACCCGAATATCCGATTCGGCAAACACCATACCGGCTGTCGTGGAGTTCGTGGATATCGCGGGTCTCGTTAAAGGCGCCTCGGTCGGCGAAGGTCTGGGCAATAAATTTCTTTCCAACATCAGAGAAGTTGACGCTATCGCGGAAGTGGTCCGCATCTTTGATGACGCGGAAATTCACCATGTCCATGGCGAGGTTAATCCGATGAGAGACATTGAAGTCATTAACCTTGAGCTTATTATGGCCGACCTGGAAACCGTCTCTAAAAGAAAGAACAATTTGGGGAAAGACAAAAAAGCCGCTAAAAAAGAGAGCTTAAAAGAAGGTAAAATTTTAGAGAAAATAGAGAAAGAACTTGATGCCGGTAAATTGCTATCCGGCTTGGGTTTGAATAAAGAAGAGAAATCTGCCATCAAGCATCTGCACTTACTTTCGGACAAGCCCTTTCTATATGTTTTGAATAAGAAAAGCGGGGCAAGGAGCCTTGATGCCTTAAACGATGATAGATATCGGGATCTGATTAATTTTTTAAGCAAGAGCGGGGATAGGTATGTGGTGGTGGACGCGGGCGCGGAGAACGATCTAAAGGAGCTCGACGAGGAGGAAAAAAATACATACAGGATGGAGCTCTTGAGAGAAGGAGATGATTCTTATGAGGGAGGCTTGGATATCTTTATAAAAAAAGGATACGAGATGCTTGACCTCATCACATATTTCACCACGGGCGAGAAAGAAACTCGAGCCTGGACGACAAAAAGGGGCTCAAGCGCTCCGGAGGCGGGGAGAGCCATCCACTCTGATTTTCATGATAAATTCATTCGAGCTATCGTCGTTCATTACAATGACCTTATTGAGGCCGGGTCTATGGCCAAAGCCAGAGAGAAAGGTTTGGTCAGAACGGAAGGAAAAGAATATGTGGTTCAAGACGGGGATGTCATAGAATTTAAAATCTGAACACTTTTTGTAAATATTAAAGTCTTACCCTCGCCCCGAGCAAGTCGGGGCGCGCTGGCAATCGGAAACTTCCTCTCTCTTCCAGAAACTTTGTTTTGTTTATTTGAGCTAATTTGATGTCCGTTGTATGATGTTAAGACTAATTAATTTTATGCCAAAAATATGGAAAATCCGGACAACCAAACAAATCGGGAAATTAAAAAAGAAAAACACAGGAACGCCCTGAAATGGATACTGGTTCTGGGAATCGTCATCGTTCTTAATCTCTTTTTCAGCGTTACCATCCGGCTTTTTTACGACGCGCCGGAGTATGAAACTTTTTGCCCTTTTGAAAAATATAACGCCAAAATAATTGAGACGGAGGAAGAATGCGCCGCTCTGGGAGGAAGATGGAGTGAAGAAAATTTTAGGGCCAATTATCCGAGAGTGACCGTAAACATAGAAAAAGACCTTCAGAGAACGGTCTATTGCGACGCCGCTTACTCCTGCGGGCGGGAATTTGAGGACGCCAATTCGCTCTATAGAAGAAACATTTTCATCATTATGGTTATTCTGGGAGTTTCTTCAATCGCGGCCGGAATCTTTATCTCGGTCTCTTCCGTTTCTCTCGGACTTTCTTTAGGCGGGGTTCTCTCCCTAATCATCGGTTCAATGGGCTATTGGTCCGATATGAATGACCTTCTGCGCGTGGTTGTTATGGCTACGGCCCTCATCGCTCTTATTTGGGTTGGCATCAAGAAACTGCGGGATTGAAATTATGGAACATAATTATGACCACAAAAAGATAGAGGAAAGATGGCAGGCAATCTGGGAGGAAAAAAAGCTGAATGAAACGGACGAAAAATCAAACAAGCCCAAATACTATTCTCTGGTTGAGTTTCCTTATCCGTCGGGCGACGGCCTGCATGTCGGGCATGTCAGAAGCTATACGGCCATGGATATCATCAGCCGCAAAAGAAGGCGCGAAGGTTTTGAGATTCTCTTCCCGATCGGCTATGACGCCTTCGGCCTGCCGGCGGAAAATTTTGCCGTCAAAACCGGAATTCATCCGAAAATCACGACCGAAAAGGCCATTTCCAATTTCAGAAAACAACTCAAATCAATGGGCCTTTCTTTTGACTGGTCCAGAGAAATCAAAACCATAGACCCGAAATATTACAAGTGGACCCAATGGATTTTTTTAAAACTCCTTGAAAACAACCTGGCTTATAAGGCAAAGATACCCATTAATTGGTGCCAGGATTGCCGGATTGGTTTGGCCAACGAAGAGGTTACGGACGGCGTTTGCGAGCGTTGCGGAGGGCCGGTGGATAAAAGAGAAAAAGAACAATGGATGCTCGCCATTACAAAATACGCCGAGAGGCTTCTTTCCTCTTTGGAGGAGCTTGACTATATTCTGCCGGTCAAAGTTCAGCAGAAAAATTGGATAGGCAAAAGTGAAGGAGCGGAAATCAGCTTCAATCTTAAGTTTTTGGACTTCAAAATAAATGTCTTCACCACCAGAGTCGATACGCTCTTTGGCGCCACTTACCTCGTCCTTTCTCCGGAACACAAAATTATCTCAAATCTTGGACCCAACATCTCAAATCTGAACGAAGTTAAAGAATATATCAAGAAAGCGGCTTCAACAACGGATATTGAAAGAGTGGCAGAAGGAAGGGAAAAAACGGGAGTGAAGCTTGAGGGAATCTCCGCCATAAATCCCGCAAACGGCGAAGAAATTCCCGTTTACACGGCTGACTATGTTTTGTCCCATTACGGGTCCGGGGCCATTATGGCCGTTCCGGCGCACGACGAAAGAGATTATCAATTTGCCAAAAAGTTTAACCTGCCCGTCAAAAAAGTCGTTGAAGCGAAAGCCATCCTTGAGATACCGAGAAATGCCGAAGACATCGCTTCCGGAGCAAAAAAGCGCCTTATAATCAAAACCGAAGTATATGCCGGAGAAGGCAAGCTTATAAACTCCGGCGAATTTTCGGAGATGGAAAGCCCGGAGGCTCGTGAAAAAATGACCGAGAAATTTGGCCGGAGGAAAGTAACTTACAAGCTCCGCGATTGGGTTTTTTCAAGGCAAAGATACTGGGGCGAGCCCATTCCGGTCATTCTTTGTAAAAAGTGCGGGGTGGTACCCGTTCCGGAATCCGAACTCCCCGTTCTCTTGCCCGAAATTTCAGATTTTATGCCGGACGAAGACGGAGAGTCTCCGCTTTTAAAAGCCAAAGACTGGGTCAATGTCAAATGCCCGAAATGCTCCGGAGCGGCGCAAAGAGAAACCGATGTCATGCCAAACTGGGCCGGAAGCTCTTGGTATTTTTTGAGATACCTTGACTCTCGAAACGATGACGCTCTAGTCAGCAAAGAAAAAGAAAAAAAATGGATGCCCGTTGACTGGTACAACGGCGGCATGGAACACACCACCCTGCATCTTCTGTATTCGCGTTTCTGGTATAAATTTTTATTTGATATCGGCGCGGTTTCCTCCGAAGAACCATACAAGAAAAGAACATCGCACGGTTTCATTCTCGGGGAAGACAATGAAAAAATGAGCAAGTCTCGCGGTAATGTCATAAATCCCGACGAAATAGTGAAATATTTCGGGGCCGATACCTTAAGACTCTATGAAATGTTTATCGGGCCCTTTGACCAGGCCGTGGTCTGGAGCACCGACGGTCTTTTGGGTCCGCGAAGATTTTTAGACAAACTTTATAAGGCTCTGGACCGAGTCAAAGTCATCAAAAGTCGGAAGGAATCTTTGATGCATCAGAGCGTTAAAAAAGTATCGGAAGACATTGAGAGTATGAAATTCAATACCGCCATCAGCGCCATGATGATTTCTTTGAACGAACTTCTGAAGGACGAGGAAATTTCAAAAGAGGATTACGGGCTCTTACTGAAACTTCTTGCCCCCTTTGCTCCGCATATTACGGAAGAATTGTGGCAAAAACTCGGTGGAAAAGGCTCAATACATTTGACACCCTGGCCGACTTATGATAAAAAGAAGATAGTTAAAAAAACAAATCTGATAGTGGTTCAAGTCAACGGCAAAGTCAGAGGCCAGTTTCAGTCCGAAAACTCGGATGAAGAAGAAATTAAAAAAACAGCTCTGAATTTGGATAAAGTAAAGCCTTATCTTGAAGACGGGAAAGCAAGACGGGTCATCTATGTCAAAGATAAACTTGTGAATATAGTTCTTTAAGGAGAAATAGCCAAAAAAGACCTTCTATTGACGCGGATTTCTTTTAGTGTTAAAATAGAGGGGTAGAGCGAGGCCGGTGAATTCGGTGAATTTTCCACAAAGACAGCCCTTTTATGAAATCGGTTTCAAAATAACATTATGACAATCATCACTTTTAAGCCAAAGCAGGCCACAAAACATCTAACCTCCGTTCTTCCGGAAAGAGCCAGAAGTGTTTTGGAGAGCCGTTTCGGCCTTGGCCGAAACAAAGACAGGCTTACCCTTGAAGCCATCGGCGCTATTTATGGAATTACGCGCGAAAGAGTCAGACAGATTGAAAATCACGCCTTGAACGCCATTTTGAAATCGGATGCTTATTCCAAAGAGAGCCATGTTTTTGATGAATTGGAAGAATTGATTGATTCTCTCGGGGGTATCGTCTCCGAAGAGGACCTTCTTTCAGCTGTCTCAAGCAATCCGGAAACAAGAAACCACATCCATTTTATTTTGGTTCTGGGGGACTCTTTCAAAAAAGAAAAAGAGGATTTTGAATTCAAGCATAGATGGTTTGTGGACCGTATTCTGGCCGAAAAGGTTCATGACTCAATCAGAAAAATTTACAAGGACCTTTCCGACAGCGACTTGGTCTCCGAGCAAGACATTGTTTCCTCTTTTCTAGGGCATCTTCAGGATGTTTCCGAGAAATACAAGAAGGACGAGATAGTCAGAAGGTGGCTTTCTTTGTCCAAACAGATAGCCAAGAATCCGCTCGGCGAGTGGGGTCTTTCTTCTTCCCCTAATGTCTGTCTGAAGGGCATGAAAGATTACGCTTATTTGGTTATCAGACAGCATGGTTCGCCTCTTCACTTTTCCGAAGTAGCCAAGAAAATCAAAAAAATGTTTGGCAAGGAGGCTCACATCGCCACTTGCCACAATGAACTTATCAAAGACTCCAGATTCGTTCTTGTCGGCCGGGGCCTTTACGCTCTTAAAGAATGGGGCTATTCGGCCGGCGTCGTCAAAGATGTCATTGTTGACATTTTGGAAAAACACGGAAGCCTGACGAAAGATGAAATCATTGAACTTGTTTTAAAAGAAAGATATGTCAAGCCGAATACCGTGGTTGTAAATCTTCAGGATAACAATACTTTCAAAAAGGATAAAAAAGGCAGATACAGCCTGAATCAATAAACCAAGAACAAAGCTCGGAAAATTTCGGGGGGCAAGGCGGATTAAACAACGCTTCATCATTCGGAATCCAAAAGGTATAATTCCTATACTATGCTCGGAATTTTTTTAGAAAGGGTTCTTCTGTCTCTAAGAGGGGGGCTGGCCGTTATCTTTGATTACTACTTTTTGTGGCTTCCTTTTTTCCTGGGGTTCCTTGCTCTGGAGTTTTGGAAAAGATATGTTACGACTTTAGCTCTCTTTGAAGAAGAAAAAACTCTGATTCAGATAAAATTACCGCGGGAACTCCACAAGTCTCCGAAAGCCATGGAACTCTTTTTGCGTTCTCTGCACAGAAGCGGCGGGGAAGGGAATTTTTACGACAAATGGTGGAAAGGCGGGACAAGGCCCTGGTCTTCGCTGGAACTTGTTTCAATTGACGGCGAGGTTCGTTTTTACATCTGGACCCGCAGAAAATACGCCAAAAGCATTGAGACGGAACTCTATTCCCAGTTTCCCGACATTGAAGTTGTTATGGATACTCCCGACTATACCCGTCAGATAAACTACGGATCTGAAGAGAATACTTTGTTCGGCACGCACTATGTTCTTACAAAAGAAGATATTTATCCGATAAAAACATATATTGACTTCGGCCTTGACCAGGACCCGAAAGAGGAATTCAAAGTGGACCCGATTGCCTCTGTCATAGAATTTTTGAGTTCCGTCGGGAGAGGCGAGCAGATTTGGATTCAGATTATAATTAGGGCTCACAAAAAGAAAAAGCAGGTTTCTCTTTTTTCCAAAGTTAAGAAAATTTTTGAAGCGCCCAAAAAAAAGAAATACAAGGATTGGGAAAAAGGCGCCCAAGAAATTATCAACAAACTTCTCGACGAGGTCCCCAAAGACGAGGAAGGACTTGCTAAAGGCGTTGTCAAGCAGACCAAGAACAAAGAAAAGATAATTGAAGCTTTGGAAAGAAGTCTCGGCAAACCGGTTTTTGACACGATTATCAGGGGGCTTTATATTGCTCGGGCCGATGTTTTTAACAAGAGTAATGTGGGAGGACTTCTGGGTGTTATGGGGGGTTACGGAGCTGACGGCCTAAACAGTTTCAAGCCGGACAAAAAAACGGACTTTGATTTTCCCTGGCAAGACCTCTTCGGCAAGCGGCTCAAGAAAAAAAAGAAAGAACTTTTTAAAGCCTATGTTCGGCGAGCCGGTTTTGAGACGCGCTATAATGTAAAAGATTTCATTTTGACCGTAGAGGAAGTAGCCACCATTTTTCATCTGCCCGGTTCCATCGTCTCTTCGCCGAATTTGCCCAGAATCTCCTCCGCCAAGGCCCAGCCTCCGGCAAATCTTCCTCTCTAAAACGAAAAATGTCACAGGAAAAGTTTTTTCGGAATTTGGAATTTTTGAAGAAAAGAAATGTTCTTTTCAAAAACATCTTTCTCTCGTCAGCCGTTGTTTTTTCCGCCATCTCTCTTTTTTATTTCGGTCCGCCCGGAAATTTTCCGGAAGAACATATTATCGGCATAAAAGAAGGTTCTTCTCTGGACGAGATAATTTCCGTCCTGAAAAAAGAAAACATTATTATTTCACCTTTCTGGTTTAAGGCTTTTTCTTACCTTTCTTTCAAAGAAAGAAATTTGGTCGCCGGAGATTATTATTTTCACGAAAAAGAATCTCTCCTTAATGTTTTGACCAGGCTCATCCGCGGAGAATACGGTCTTTTTGCCGAAAGCGTAACTCTGCCCGAAGGAGCCACGGCTTCGGAAATGGGAAAAATTTTGAAACGGAAATTCTCCGACTTTGACGAAGCGGTTTTTGTTGAACTCTCCGGAGAAGAAGGCTTTCTTTTTCCGGACACATATAAATTTTTACCCAATGCCAAACCCGCGCAAGTCATAGATGCTCTGAAAAAAAACTTTGAAGAAAAAATCTCGGAGTTCGGAGAAGAGATTAAAAAAAGCGGCAAAAGCCTTCGAGAAATAATCATTATGGCTTCCATTTTGGAAAAAGAGGCCAGGACCGACGAGAGCCGGAAAATCATTTCCGGTATTTTGTGGAAGAGAATAAAAGTCGGCATGCCTCTTCAGGTGGACGCGGTTTTTCCCTACATCATCGGCAAGAACACTTTTGAACTTTCTCTGGAAGATTTGGAGTTTGACTCTCTCTACAACACTTATCGGAATCTCGGCCTTCCTCCCGGAGCTATTTCAAATCCCGGACTCTCCTCCATCCTCGCCGCTCTTCGGCCCGAAACAAGCCCTTATTTTTTTTATCTATCGGACAGGGAAGGCAAAATACATTACGCGGAAGATTTTGAAGGCCATAAAAGAAATAAAGCCCTTTATCTAAGATAAAGCGGGCTCGGATCCACGCGCCGAGAGAAGGCTTTTTGTTTCTTCCAGCTCTTTTCCCGCCGCATTTGTTTGAAAATCGGTCCCTCCTATATTAGTATTTCCTTATTATGGTTATTACTTACAACGGTTTGGAATTTTTCAAAGTGCAATCGGGCAATCTGACTTTGGTCTTTAACCCTGTTTCAAAATCATCCAAAAGCGCCTTGCCCGCGCCGCGCTTCAGAACGGACATCGCTCTGGTCAGCCTGAATCATCCGGATTTCAACGGCACATTGAGTCTCTCGGCCGCGCCCGGCAAAGAAACATTTATTATTGATACCGCCGGGGAATATGAAGTGGACGAAGTTTTTATCAAAGGTTTCGGCCTTTCTTCTTCTTACGGAGGTAAAAATTCCGTCAACACGATTTACAAAGTGATTATGGAGGGCATCACTATGTCTTTTCTTGGTCCTTTGAAAGACGGAGATTTGCCCGACGATGTCTTTGGCGAGGTGGAAGGTTCGGAAATTCTGTTTGTTCCCATCGGAGGCCTTGAAACTCTTGATTCAAGCCGGGCTTACAAACTTGCCGTCAAACTTTCTCCCAATGTCATTATCCCGATGCATTACGGGGAGTCTTCCGGTAACGGCACTCTTCTGAAATTTCTGAAAGAAGAGGGAGTGAAAGGCCTTCGGCCGGAAGAAAAACTCTCCATCAAAAAAAACGCTCTTCTTACAAAAGACGGCGAAATTATTGTCCTCAAAAGCCCCGATGCTTGAGCTCATCAAAAAGCTTCAAAAAAAACCTAAAAATTACAGGCGGCGCTTGGCCATTCTCTTTTCTCTGACTTTTACTTTTCTCGTCTTTGTCTTATGGGTCGTGGCTTTTTACAGAAGCGAAAAAATTGCCGGCGGAGGCGGCGATGGCCGTGAAGAATCATCCTATGTCAGGACGCCTCTCTCCTCAATCAAGTCTTCTCTAGGGTCGGTTTTTAGGGAAGTTGACGGACTTCTGAATTTTTTTGACAAATCTCCGGAAGAGACGGAAGAAGATCTTTGATTTTCTTTCGGAGAGAATTCGGAAATCAATTTGGCGGTTGAACCGCCAAATCGTCAAATACTCCGAAAATTTGGAGGTGAAAAATGAAAAGACTGACGCGCTCTGATACGATTCACGGGCTTTGCTAAAAGACCGGTGTTGAAACAGAGCCTTCAAAATGGTATAATAAACAGGTAGAAATATGGCAAAAACAGATAAAACAGATAAAAAAGAGGAAAAACCGGCCAAGAAAAATCCCGTCATTTTAAGGTCTATTTCCT
>Ga0210050_1000541_pt1 | contig 47227 bp, 50 predicted proteins | sample CryGey132114_all_FD_185463 | JGI IMG/M metagenome (GOLD analysis project Ga0210050, IMG submission 185463) | Groundwater microbial communities from aquifer - Crystal Geyser CG22_combo_CG10-13_8/21/14_all (SPAdes) (version 2) | ecosystem: Environmental > Aquatic > Deep subsurface > Groundwater ... | reverse complement strand
CAATAAGGTCACCGTGAAAGTTATTGGCGTTGATGGCGACAAACTGAGTCTCAGCATGAAACAACTCACGCGCGATCCCTGGGAAGCTGTCGCAGAGAGATATCCTGTTGGAAAACGCGTTCAGGGCTCTGTCGTACGTTTCGCAGATTACGGTGCATTCGTACGGTTGGAAAAAGATATTAATGGACTGATTCACCTGTCTGAACTGGCTCACCACAAAGTAACTGATCCATCGGAAGTGCTCACCATTGGCCAAAAAGTCGAAGCACAGGTCATTAATATCGATATCGATGAGCGACGTATTGGCCTTTCAACCAAAGCGCTACAACCCATTGATAAAGCAACGCTAGAGAAACTCAAACAGGAACTCGAGTCTAAACAAGAAGAAGTAAAGAAAAAAGAAGAAAAGAAAACCCCTGCCATACAGGAAGCACTTCCTCTTGAGGAAGCACAATTTGTCGCATCCAAAACAGGAAAGAAATACTATGCTCTCGATTCTGCTCAAGGAAAAAAGATCAAAGAAGAAAACCGAGTGTACTTCAAAAATGAGAAGGAGGCTGAGAAAGCTGGATATGCGGCATAGCATCTGTACACTGCAGACATGAAAGCAGTAATATTCGACTTTGACGGCGTCATTATTGATAGTGAACGTTATTGGGACAGAGAAATGGATACATTCGGCTTTCAACATGTCCCAGGATGGAAAGCAGGAGACAATGCACGGTTATTCACCGGAAGAACACGTACAGGAGCGTATGAAGTGTTTTGCAAAGAATTTGGGAACATCTTTACCTATGCTGTCTTTTCAGCACATATGCAAGAAATGCAAGATCATATTCACTGCGAAAACATTCAAATGCTACCCGGTGTCCAAGACCTGCTTATGTGCCTACAGAAAGATGGTATTCCGATTGGCATCGGCTCTTCATCTTCACGCACACTCATCGAAAAAACGTTGAATACGTTTTCCATGCGCCATTTTTTTACAACCATCTCTCCCGGTAACGAAGTAAAGCCAGCAGAAGGAAAACCAGCGCCTACCATCTACCTCAAAGTTGCGAGGGACTTAAACATTGCACCAGAGGAGTGCCTTGTGATTGAAGATTCGCAGAATGGTGTGCGTGCAGCAAAAGCTGCCAAGATGACCTGTATCGGTCTTCGGAACGGATGTAATCATATACAAGACCTCTCTGAAGCAGATCATATCCTTGAAGGGTTCATACAGGTAACTACAGAAACTCTACGCACCATATACCACAGACACCAAATATCATCAGTGTGTTCTTAGCTCCTGATCTGAAAGAAAGTGTAAATGGAGATAATAGACTTGCTGTCCACCTCCTTTTCCTACATGAAAAGTCAATTTGTAACCATCAACTCCCTTTTCTTTTGCAAACTGCTGCGCTTTCGCAATGAGCATGCCGGGAACATGTCGTGTAGCCTCTGTGCAATCTGCAATAGAAGCAACAATATCTTCCTCCTTCTGCGGGATAAAGAGAAGGTGTGTTTTCGCACACGGATGAATATCCCGAAACACTAATACGTCTGCATCCTCATAGACAATATCTGCCGGAATCTCGCGATCCCTGATTTTATGAAAAACTGTTCGATCAGACATACCACTCAGATTGAAGCAGAAACACAAAAAACAAAAGTGCTTATAAATGCTGATGAATGTATTTTACGGAGAAAATCTTGCATTTTAAGCTTAAAAAGGGGAAAATAGTAAAGAATGGTCACGAAAAAAACTCCGGAACAACTACCCAAAAAGGGAGTTGAGGCCCCACCCCCAGCGCAACTGGAAAGAACTCCGGTGACGCAACCCGTTCAACAGAAAAACCTCGAGAGTCTTCTACTAGCCATCGAATCGATCACCACACCACCAGAAACGGTAGGAGAAGACAGCTCCGCAGATCTTGGAGGCGGTGGGGGCAAACACATGCAGAAGACATCAGATGGAAAACCCAAAAAACACGTGACTCGAGATGAAGCAATTGCAAACCTTCCCTCTCAAGAAGCCATGCAAAAGCAACTGAAAAGACACATTGAGAAAGAAGTAAAAGACCTGCGCAAACAGGCAAAAAAAATGATCTTAGGCAAAAGACCAGGAGCCGCCGATAAGCTCAACAAGCTCTATGCACGCATGCGCAAGCTGAATGGTCTTCTGACGGAACTCCTCAGCGCATCCTACGACATGATCAAACGCTTCTTTGTTAAAGTATTTATTGATAAACAGCCAATTCTCTAAGTGTCATTTTTTCTTTTTTCCTCTCTCGAGGGATGCGGTTTTTTCCACTTGCCCTGCTACCCATTCCAAAATGGTATCTACCATATTGAGAGGCTTGATCACAACCGATTCTAACTCTGCAGTGACGCTCTCAATGCGTCGGATGACCTTACGCAAATTGACCACAATAAACAGAACGTGGTACAACACAACAATAATTAGTACTCCAACTACAACATACACACCTGTCAACAATTCTGACGACTCAATCATGTACGATACAGAGTATCGTCAATTGCTATGATGCGCAATCTTCTACGCCATATCTGGTACCTACCCCGCAACCTCATTGTTGCAGGCATCACCCTATATCAAAAAACCCTTTCCCCTGATCACGGTCCATTGCACCCTCTCTATCCGTACGGCTACTGCAGGCATCACCCAACATGCTCCGAATACGGAAAACAGGCAGTACAGAAACATGGATGCATTCTTGGACTGCTCCTCATTATACGTCGCCTCCTCACTTGCCATCCCTGGCAAACGCCATCACAAGAAAGGATACATATGCTTCTTATGGATCAAGGTTAACGTTTCCTAGTCTTCTCTGCCTTACTCTTCAACTCCGCCCACATTCTTCTTACCCATGGCAAAGATAGCGTTGAAATAGTGTAGCCTCCTGTGGGAACCAAGGCTGATAAGTAGAAACCTTCAATGCCGATTTGCCAAAGAAACACACAGGCAGTGATATAGGTAATGCCTGCAATAATGCCCCTCCTCGTGAGACTGGTTTCCCACGCTTTTTCCATTTCCACACGCTTATTGCGCTCAAGGATTTTGAAAATCTGTTCCTCCATACAAAACAAAGTCTATCAGAAATACTCTGAGCTTATGGCAGTAACAGAAACTTACATCCAACCACAGAAAGGAAAACCGCTATTACTATACGAAATGCTTTTTCAGACACATAACCAACGACCTTCTTGGCTAACCAAGCGCCTACAAAAGACAACGGCAAAAGTACGATCATACCATACCAGAGTTTCATCGGGAGATTCACATTTCCAACCCCATAGGCAATAAGACGAATCGAATCGGTCATAAATGCAATTGCTCCTGCCGTAAAGATGTAGACGTGCTTTGGAAGATCGAATGCTGCCAGAAACGCACCGCGTACGGCACCACCCACCCCAAAGATTCCAGCCATGAACCCCGATGCGACACCTCCAGTAACTGCGGTTGCAGTGGTCTTTGGTAATTTCCATGATGAATGGAAAAGCAGGAAGAATGTGTAGATAATAAGCGCTGCGCCAAGAATGCGCAGCAGTAACACAGGATCTGTTTCAAGTGTCAGTCTGGCGCCAAGGTATGCAGCAAGAACGCTGGGCACTCCGAAGAGAAGAAGGAGATTCCACGTTGCTCCTTTGCGAAACAACAACATCTTCCACATATCGCCGACCCAGTGGATGATGCCGACAAGTAAGAGTGTTTGTGGTAGTGGGTACCAGAAGAGAAGGACGGGGATCATGATGGTGGATGTTCCGAATCCCGTCATAGTTCCAACGGCAGATGCAATGAGTGTAAGTGCGGCAATTGCTAGAATTTCAGTAGGCATTGTCCCATCAATCTAGAGCTTTTGCAGTCATGAAACTAGGATGTGTTGTCCATATATGAGGTATAGTAGATCTCTATGAGTTGGATTCCTTTTGCGCTCATTGCCCCATTTTTTTGGGCTTCATCTAATTTTGTAGATAAATATATTCTGGAAAAGCACATAAAAGGAATCTTTGATTTTCTCTTTTTCTCTACAATCAGCAGTTGGTTATTCACAGTAGTTATTTTGCTCGTTATAGGAATACCAGAATGGAGCGTATTTTCTTGGATTCCCATTGCCACGGGCATGGTTCTTGTCTATTCCTATGGCTTCTATGGAAAAGCATTGGAACTAGGCGAGACATCCCGCCTAGTCATCCTATTCAAACTCGTGCCCGTATTCACTGTTATTCTAGCTTTTCTATTTTTACAACAAACTCTCTCTCCGCATGAAGTTGTTGGTTTTATGATCGTTTTATGTGGTGCGATGATCGTATCACTGGAAAGAACTAAGGGGTTATTCACCAAGGGACTTGGGATGATTCTCATTGCCATTCTTATTTGGTCCATCATGACGCTCTTTGTGGATTTCGGACTGACCAAGATGTCTTTTTGGGAATACCTCCTTCTGGATAACCTCGGATCAGCACTAGCGGGACCAACATTATGTATTATCCCCTCAATCCGAAAACAGGTTCTCCATGGGATCAAGACAGCAAATCTTGGTAAATATGCCTGCTTTACCTGGAATAATCTTACAGATTTCCTCGGTCAGCTCATGTTCAAGAAAGCTCTGGTACTTGCTCCGTCTGCCGGCTTAGTAACAGTTGTAGTTCAAGTACAATCCTTCTATTCGATAAGTATCGGCGTGCTGCTTACGCTCTTCTTACCGCATCTCATTACAGAAGACATCTCTTATCGTACTTTGATAAAAAAGCTCTTTGGAGCTCTGATCATGTTCTCTGGCGTGTACGTTCTGCTAGTTTAGAACTTTGTTATATGTTCGCGTACCATTTAGCGAGCAGTAACCGTCCACTAGAAGAAATGTGGAGCGGGTAACGGGAATCGAACCCGTATGTTCAGCTTGGAAGGCTGACGTACTAGCCATTGTACTATACCCGCCTGCTTCCTATAGCTTATCGTCGCTTGAGCAGTAACTCAATGGCTGTCTGTATCCAGATTGTTTGTGTTCGGATACGTTTTTCCATTTCCCATACTGTAGGTGTTTCTGTCGTAAATGAGTGATCTGTGTACTGTTTCGGAGTCTTATTGACCCCATTCATATAGCCCTCAAATGTTGCATCTTCCGCATAGGGCGGATGAGCACAGGCTTCAGGATAAGCCACGACACCGCCTGTATTCTTCTCTGTGTACACCTCTGGCCACTGACACACTTCCATATCGTTAGGCAGAGCTGCAATTAATTGTGGACCAATGCGATGTCGTACATCTGCCATTGTCTCAAAAAGAAAACATGCATGTGGATTGTCTTTTTCTGTAAACCCCTCCCCTGAAGCATCTGCTGGTACTTCATGACAATCCATTGTAAATGCAAAACGTACACCAGTAGCCCGGAGCCACTGTTCTATGGCCTGCACTTCCTGTTGTTCTGTCTCTTTATTAAACGAACGATTAAGGTCGACACCATTCGCAGCAAACCGTGTGTCCAATTCAAAACCGCTCGGGTTCACGCAAGGAAACACATAGGCATTACACACAGTATCCTGCTCCTGAATACGGTTGCGTAACCAATCAATGACCGTATACACGCCAGCAGGCTCATCGCCATGCACGCCCCCGGAAAGAAGAATAGTAGGTTTACCAGGATGAAATGTACGCGGGTACTGCACCAGAAATAGCGGCCGAGATGATATACCAGGATACGACACTTCTGCCAATGGTTGCACATGGCAATGATCCATCTTCAGTAACGGATCTTGTACATCCCGCATAAACGAACGACGGAAGACGCGTGGCTGTTCTTGTTTCATATATGAGGAAGGGTTAACGTGCACAACTCATATGCCGTGCCTGAATATAGCGCAGAACAAGCTCTTGTGGACGCAGGATATAGGAAGCCAGTTCTTCTGGGCTCGCATGCACTTGATCGTCTTCCAGACGGTTCAGGATCGTTGCACACACAGATGCAGCACGAATGCCGGCACGATGACAGAAGGCAGCCAGCATGGTTGTTTCCATTTCAATATTACATACGCCGGCACGATGAAGTTCTTGTAAGTACGCACACTGCTGCGCATGAGTAAATGGAGGAGAGAGAGCACCATCCAAACGAGCCTGTTGTTCGTAGAAATCATCAACACTTAACGTTTTTCCTGTAGCAACAGGAAGACCATCGGCATGCTCCAGAAGAGATTCTCGTATGAGAGGATCCAGTTGTGTTGGCGTACATTGCGTCTCTCCCAACACAATCTGCTCGTGCCATGGTTCCAATTTGGCATTCACACCCTCCTTAGAAATCACCACTGTTCCCGGATTCAGACCAATACCCCCTGATGTCCCGATACGAATATATTCGGGATCATCACACCCTGCATGAAAAAGAAGCTTGGTTACTTCGTGAAGCAAAATAGAAATCGATGGCATCCCCATACCATGAGATACAGAGATAACGGGACCAACTTTATACAGGGAAAACCGTTCGATTTTGCCGATAGGTTCCAAAGAACAGTCAATATTCAACTGATCGGCAGAGTAGCGAGCAAAGGCCTGAGCACGCGCTGGACTTCCGCCCATACACACAACGGAAACATCTCCAAACATCTCCATCAGATTCATATCCGTATCCAGTCCCAGATGATAGAACACATCTGGTTGCAAACGCTGCAGATAAGGATTCATCTTCCATTTCACCATGATCTTGCATCATACTCTCATATATATAAAAAACCAGCAGCATGCGCTGCTGGTTCCGCTCATGTAGGTTAGAGAAGTTCGTCCGACGGCGGGTACGCCGCAGGAAGGAGGTGCTCATGCACCAATTGGTGCCAACGGAAGACCGCTGCTTCCTTGTCAGGCACATATGAGCCCGGACGATCGTAGGAAAGCGACAATCCGCCGCGAATACGTGCACAAAGCACGTTATCTTCGCCTTGGGTTTCCCGGCTGCTCCGCGTGCTGTCCTCCCTGAAACTACTTCCCACATCCTTAGCAAAGAAGTAGTAGAAGTGAAGCATGCAACGATCAGGAGCGACCGGTTCCACGACATTCACATCAAGCACGCGGTCACCACTCTCATTGAACATCGTATTCGGAAAGAGTGACCAGTACCGCGCAGTACCGGAACGCACTGTCCCACTCTCTTGTTTGAATGGGGCATATTGCAGTGCGAAGTGACTGGAAACCTCCACGCGGTAATCCGGACTGATCGTCGCGGCAAGACTGGGATGTGCGCTGCGATGATACAAACCATCATTGTAGTTATCCATCACATGCAGCCAGCTCGCGTGGATGTCATGCGTATCCTTTCCGGCGTATTCCATCGCCGCAAAGTGCGAACCGCGCTCGTAGAGTGAGCCCATCGTCTCCGCAAAGTCCGGCGGATCACTATCCATGCACACCCATACGAATGGGCCCCATTCCCTCACGGGAAAACTCTTCAGATTGTGCATGCCGGCACGGCAGAAACCATCCGGGGTATCCGGTGCAATGCGCAGTTCTCCCTTGAGGTTCCATGTCCATCGGTGATTGGGGCACTGGATCCTCTCTGTAGATGCACAATCTGCATCGAAGAGTTGCGTCCCCCAATGCGTGCATGAGTTAGGAAACGCACGCAACACTCCTTCCCGGTCACGAACGAGCACCATCGGATGCCCTGCAATCTGGATACAGCACACAGACTCAGGCTCAGAAATACCATCCTGCAATGCAGCAATCTGCCACGTCCTGCGGAAAATGTACCGCTGCTGAAGCTGAAACATCCATGGATCTAAAAACCAAGACACCGGGGGACGTTGCGCTCTATCAAGAGGCAAGGTCGGGTCAAACTGGTCAAGTTCGTGAGCGAGACACTCACGATCAGGTCGAGAGAGGTTCATGCGATATCTCCTTTTCTGAAATGCAAATGAGCGGCTGTTTATGCTAGCGCTCCAGTTTACGCCGGGCAAGCTCGTACCCCGGCTGCACGTTCAACGCATTCTCAAAGGATACATGCGCATCTGACATACGACCCTGCCTTTCATAGGCCACACCAAGATTGTAGTGCAGTTCTGGAATATTGAAATCGAGTTCCCGCCCACGTTCCAGAAGTTTAGTAGCACGACGCGTCTCCCCCTGTAAAAGAACCAAACCGCCAAGTTGAGAATATCCCTGTCCATCATGAGATTGTAAGGCAACATACCTCTCAAACAGTGGCACTGCTTCTGTAAATTTCTCCTGCACCACCAATACGCGTCCTAAACTAAACAGCGCTCGTGGATTCTCTTTCACTGAAAGCGACTGCCGATAGAGCTCTTCTGCTTCTGAGAGCTTTCCTTCCTGTGCACGAAAACCTGCAAGATTGTTATAGGCAAGATGGGAATTACTGTAGTGATCAATGACATTCTGAAAAAGTCTCTCGCTGTTTTTCCAGACCATTGACTGCTGATATGTCAGCCAAGCAAATAGAACAGTGACAGTGCAAGTTACATAGAGAGTTTTGTGCCAACGTAGCATGGCTACACCCACAAGAAACAGTGGCACAAGGATGGCCAAGTACGCATACCTGTCTGACGCGAAGTACACATCAAGTGAACCACTGTCACTCCCCTTCAGTACATTTGCAAATGAGGGAAGGAGAAAAAAGATAAAGAGCAACCATAATGCCACCCACAAACGGTCCCTGCGCAACCGAAGCCACGCACCCACAGAAATACCAACAAGAAGGAACATTCCAAGAAGCACACGCACATTCAAGAACGACACTGCATCAGTAAACGGATAGAGAATCGCAAGTTTTGTAGGAAGGAAAAATTTCTGGATGTAAAACGGAACCGATACAAACGGCATGAGAAGCAGAGTGCCCCAATCTGTGACCTGCGCACGTTTCCCAAAGAGTGCAATGACAACGAAGAGAGCTGCTAAAGCAAAGTACGGGCATTTTTCACGAATAGATCGTCGATCTACATGTCCGTCTTTATACCAATCCAAAAGAAGTAGCATGAATGGCAAGAGAGCAATGGAGACTTTGGAGAGTAGCCCCAACGCAAAGGCACTGACACTCAACCAATACCCATGTGTCAGGGTGACACGTGCATTTCTCCACTGTAAAAACAGATAAACACTACTCAGAAAGAACATGCTTGATAAGAGATCTTTCCGTGCCGCTCCCCATACGACTGTTTCCACGACCAGTGGGTGTACTGAAAAGAGTAACGCGCAGAGTAGCGCTATATACTCTCTAAAAAATCGTCGAAAAATCAGAAATACCAGCAGTGTGTTCACCACATGCAAAAGCAGATTCGTAGCGTGAACAACCATCGGATCAAATCCGCCAAATAGCGCGTATTCCAGCTGGTACGTCAGAAGTGTCAGCGGTATGTAGAGTTCCGGATCATATGTCGTAAACGCACGTTTCACATTCGCCCATGACAATCCTTGAGAGGTGGGATTATCAATAATAAGCAACTCGTCATCAAGCGCAACGAACTCGTTGGAAAGAGATTGAAAAAAAACAAGAAGAGGTAGTGCGATGATGCACAGAACTGCGAGCCACGTTTGCTTCACTTGCATAAAAAAATCATACCATTTTTCAGACTGCGAGCCTCACCCTGAACCCTCTCCCAATGGGAGAGGGAAGAAGGTATACTCCTTTCATGCGCATTGCAGTCGGGTCTCTCAACCCCGCAAAAATCGAAGCCGTGCGAGAAGCATTCGCAGACATGTGGCCACGCGAAACATGGATCGTTGAAAGCGTTGCCGTACCGTCAGGTGTATCCGACCAGCCAATGAGTGATGAAGAGAGTGTGCGTGGTGCACGTAACCGTGCAGAGAACGCACTTCGAGCTCTTGAAGCAGATTTCGCTGTGGGACTTGAGGGAGGCATCCAACGTATTGACGGACAGTACTACGATTGTGGATGGGCAGTGGTGATCGATAAAGAAGGATTTGAGGGAGTAGGCTCCAGTGTCCGCATGCGCGTTCCTGAAGCGATCATGGAGCGTATCGGACAAGGCGAAGAACTCGGTAGTGCCATCGACCGTATTTTTGGTACAGACAATGCAAAAGAGAAAGAAGGACACTTCGGTCTCATGACCAATAACCGGATCACCCGCGCGGAGGGGTACAAAGACGGTGTCCTCTCAGCACTGGGGTGCTTTTTGCATAAAGAGTTATTTACATCTGCGGCCGTCGCTTCTTAAGCGCAAAAAATATGTCGCGCACGAGATCATCGTGCATTTCTTTTTCCACAAAATCGAAAAATTCAGACAAATCTTTTTGATATTTCTGTTCGTACTCTAATGTTTGAAGCGCCAAATCTAGCCGTTCCAGCTGACGAGCAGCTTTTGCCTCCGGCGTCTCACCTGCCTCAAACTCTTCCCACAACCCTACAATCACATCACCTTTGGGAAATTTCTTGCATAACTTCCGCATCGCCTCACGTTCACGCCTTTCTTTTTCTTCCGGGAGCACATTATCAGCTGGGATAATATCCCCTACTTCCGGATCACTCTCCGCAAGATCGTGCACAGCAAGAATCTGCACAAGTCTTCCCACATCAACACCCAGTTGAGACCCAAGAATGCATCCAAGAAGAACAGATCCAGAAAGATGATCAGCAACAGATTCAGGGTGATCAAACTGCTCTCGTACCCACCCACGCCGACGAAGTTCTTTTAGACGAACAACTTGTTGCAGTGCATCTATGAGAACATCCATGCATCCAGTGTGCTGGAACTTCTCCTCAAACACTAGTAGACTTTTTCACGATCCTTACGAACGAAAGGAGGTGGCACATGTCACTTCAGGGGATCCGGCGTCTTTTTCTCTATCTTGTCTTCGGCGGACTACTTGGTGTTCCTCTTATCGGATGTTCGGAGAAACCGAAAGAGGAAAACACCAAGAAACAATCCGACAAAGACAAAAAAGATTGCTGAACGCCGAAAAAGTAGTCACGCGTGACGTGGCTTTCGTAGGCGGAGCAACTCTGCTCCGCCCTTTTTATACTTCTGGAGGCGTAAACTCCATTCCACAGTTACTGCATGTACACATAGGCGTATCGTCTTTGTAGCGAACAGAGATGCGCTTCTTTGTCGTGGACTTCTGTGTTTGCAATGCTCTCTTTCCATCCTTCTCCAAATGAAATATCTGCTTTCCTTTTACTGTGAAACCATTCATTAAACCGCACTTTGGGCACTGTAACAGCAGCTGCTCCGGGTTATCTTCTGTATCTGTCAATGTGCGAATTTTCTCAGATAGAAGCACCACCTGCTGAAAAAGGTCACCATCTTCCTCTTCGATCACAATACGAACATCAGCAAACCCTTCCCCAGGAATACCTGCACGCTTTCCATGTAAACGTCTCCCATACTCCTCCCGTGTTTCCGGCCAGTGTTCTCTCATTTTCGAGAACATAACCAGTTATAGAGCCACGCAAAGATGTACCCGCCGATAAATGCATCGATGAACCCCCATACACCGCCAATGAGACTGCCTTCCGGAGTTGCGCTGTATCCCAGATATCCCGAACCAATGAAGTCGACAATAGGCGCTCCGACCTGTGCAAACGCTGCAAGAAATCCCAAGAGGAAAATGCCCAGTCCCCACGTGATGCCACAGGCAAGCGCAAAATTTTGAACATGAAACAGTTGATTCTTAGCCATGGTATACATCGTACTCCTCATTCGAAGAGGCACCTCTAGACAAAAATATAAACAGAAGTAGTTTCGCATATCATCATTTGCAATGAAGACATAAAAGGGGTATACAGTACGATTCCATGGAAAATCCATATTATTTTCAGCAGGAGGAAATACGACGACGCGACGCAGAAAACGTTCTAATGTATGCACCAAAACACCACTCTCCAAACCTTATTCCATGGCCTCGTTGTCCGGAAGCAGAACAATATGTACAGGAACAGATCGAACATTTCCTTGAGAACCATACGTTTGCACGCGAGCTCCAAAAACGCATGCGGGAAGAAACGAGTACGCGCTTTACCGACTGGGTTGATCACGTGTCTATCCCCTTACGCCCACAGCATCTTACGAGATTGAGCCAGACAGGATTTACCTGTCGGTATGAGCACAGTAAGCAAGGACACGGTATCCCCTACTGGCATCCTCATGGAGACTTTCCCGATATTCTTCTCCATAGCGATCCTCAAACACTGGAGGTGGCAATGAAAGTAGATTCGATCAAAGACTTTCTCATTTCCCATAACCGTCTTGATCTCATCGATCAGGTTGAAGGATCACGTTTTGGAAAGTTCCGCAGAATACGCATTCCGGAAGGAAGTATAATCCTCTCCATTGTTGAACGCAGAGGATACAAAGGATTCACTCCGGACACAGATCTGGAAGCGGAAGAAAAATATTTGCATGCAAAGGCCACTTGGGATTCGCGCATTCGTGACTTTGAGCCAAAGAGAGAGACAGAGGGCATGGAATACACTCTGCAACTCGCACAGAAAATAGCCGAAGACGTCGGGCCGGACCTTGCCGCAGATATTGCCATGGCATCGGAACGCGAATACTGGACAAAACGAAATGCAGCAGCACGGTTGCAAAAAGTAAGACAAGATCGACTGGGTCTTGGTTGGGCAAACCATGACCATCACACATTCCGTTCCAGCCGAAAGCATTACCTCACACTCATGAAAATTTTTCAAACATTGGGGTTTAAGAAACGTGAACGGTACTCACCTCCTGATGCAGACTGGGGCGCACAAATTTTTGAGCAACCAAATGCAGGTATTGTTATCTTCGCCGACGTTGACCTGTTTCCAGAAGAAAAAGAGGATGATTTCGATTTCTCTACACAGAAACTCCCGACAAAAAGAAAATGTTTTACCGTTGGACGCTGGTGTGCACTTCACGGAGACTCTATTCTCCAGGCAGGCATGCATCACCTCGAAGCGCAGTTTGATTTCGACAAATTAGAGACAGACTTGAAAGCACAAGACGTGCACATGATTGATCCATTTAGCAACGAATGCGATGCAGACAATCGTCTTTTCCTGAAACAAACGTTTACGGAAGGAGAAATGTGGCCAGTGGACCAGGAACGACTGGATACGGCTCTATCACGCCGCGCCATTGGAAAAAAAACATACAATGCCATTATGCAAACACGAAAAGCAGTCGGGAGCGTCCTGGAGAACCTTGAAAGAAATATGGGATATAAAGGTTTTAAACAGGAAGGCGTATCGGATGTTCTCGACCGCGTCGATCCCAAAAAACTTGCGGAGGAATCGGAAGAAACACGCCGTAAACTTACCAAAACTATGTCATCCTGAGCCTGTCTGCCGACAGGCAGGCAGGTCTGACAAAGGACGAAGTGCTACCATGCTTCTATGACACGCGATGTTATCCTCGTTGACGTTCAGGGAAACGCGATCGGCACCATGGAAATCTTTTCCGCTCACGCAAAGCCTGGTCATCTCCACCGTGCATTTTCTGTGTGTGTCTTCCGAGAGAGCAACCGAGAAGAACTTCTCATTCAAAAACGGGCTCGTTTCAAACCTCTCTTCCCTCATCTCTGGAGCAATACTTGCTGCTCCCATCCATTTCCTGAAGAAAATATCGTCACTGCCGCAGAAAAACGTTTACAAGAAGAACTGGGGTTTACCTGTTTGCTAAAAAACGTGGGGGCATTTGTCTATCAGGCAGACGATCCTGCCACAGATCTCTCAGAACACGAACACGATACTGTCCTTATCGGCACTATGCCGAACGCTGAAATTATCCCCAATCCACACGAAGTTGCAGACTGGAAATGGATCACCATTCGTACACTACAACAAGACATGACCGCATATCCGGAAAAATATTCCCCTTGGTTTGCACAGGTTCTCACCATCGCTCTACAGTGTGCTCATGTCTGAGAAAAAACTTCATCTTGCCATTATTCCCGATGGCAATCGCCGCTGGGCACGTGCGAAGGGACTCCATCCATGGGAAGGTCATGCGCGGGCAGTGGAAAATTTTCGGACAATTTCCGACTGGTGCAGAGCACATGAACAGATCACCACCTTGACAATATGGTGTTTTTCAACGGAAAACTGGAAACGCGATAAAAAAGAGATCAGTAAGCTCATGTCACTTCTCGAAAATTATGTGAAGAAGAACCGTAACGATATGAACAAACAGCAAACACGTTTCCTGCATTCCGGCCGGAAAGACCGAATTCCTGCATCGTTGGCAAAATCTTTCACAGAGATTGAAAAAGAAACTAAACATAATGTTAAGTTTAATTTACATCTTGCACTAGATTATGGGGGGAAAGATGAAATCTTGAGAGCAATAGAGCGAATGAAAAACAATGAAACACTCGCTCAAAATGACATACTGCGTCCCTACCTTGACCAACCAGATCTTCCCGATATCGACATCATCATTCGCACATCTGGGGAACATCGCACTAGCAACTTCTTTCTCTGGCAATCCACTTACGCCGAATGGTTCTTCCTTGAAAAGCATTTTCCAGACTTTGAAATAACAGACATTGAGCAAGTGCTTGACGAATACGTACAAAGGCAGCGACGATTTGGCGGATGAATGCCACCGAAAAAGCATCAGGCAAACTCATTCTCTCCGGCGAGTATGCCGTGGTATTTGGCCATCCGGGAATTGCCATCCCCATCCCCTTCACAACACAGGTAACTTACCATGAAAATAAGCATTATGAAGAAGCTCAATATATACAAAAAATAAAAAAGGAGTGTGAGACATTCACCGAGCCTCTGTCAGGAACATTCACAGTAGAAAGCGCCATCCCTATTGGCCGCGGCCTGGGATCATCCACGGCACTCGTGATTGCAATCGCACGATGTCTCAGCCTCACAAAAGAACAGGCTCTCTCCATCGAAGACACTATCAACCCCGGCCACAGCGGCATCGACTTCGAAACCATCTGGCAGGAACGTCCGTTGAAATTTGTTAAAGGCCACAGGCCGGAGCCTGTCGATATCAATCTCGATTTCCTTGAAAATACCATCCTCATTGATACAGGAAAACCAAATGAAACAACACCAGAGTTGGTGAAATGGGTGAAAGACAATATGGCACCAGAAACATATCCCTTCCAGACCATCGCCCACTGCACCAAACGCCTCCTCCAAGGAGAATCTCCCCTCACAGTCTTCCCTGATCACCATCGGGCCCAAATCGCACTCGGCGTCGTCCCTAAAGAAGGGCAAAAACTTATTACAGAAATCGAATCCGTTGGCGGAGTAGCTAAAGTTCTCGGTGCGGGTGGAAGAACAGGCGGCGGAGGAATGGTATTGGCAGTACATTCGACGGTGAAGAACCTAGAAAAAGTCGCACAATACTTTGCTTTTCCCATCCATCCGCTTCAAAATGACTTGCTGCACCTTGCATGATTACTGTCACCTCCACCCCAAACATCGCCTTTATTAAATACTGGGGGAACCGCCATCAGGAATTGCGCTTACCAACAAACGATTCCTTATCGATGACGCTCGATTCTCCCATCGTTGAAGTTTCCATAGAAGAAACCAACACATTTTCGGTTACTTCGAACAAGGAACTCACCAAAAAAGACCAAGCGCGCTTGAAAATTCATCGAGAACTTGCACATCGCTACCTTACATCACTTCAGCCGGAATATGCACTACCGACAGTATCTGTCTCCATAACCTCACAAGTCCCCGCTGGTATTGGACTTGCCTCGTCTGCAGCAATTTTTAGCGGAATTACCAAAGCGTATGCCGAACTGCTCGCTCAAAAAGGAGTACACCTCACAAATGAACAGGTGAGTATCATGGCACGATTAGGATCTGGTTCAGCCTGCCGCAGCATTCATGGGGGCTTTGTTGCCATACACGCAGGCTTAAGTGATAGCATCGATGCGGCAATAGCTGTTCAGATTGCTGACGAACATCACTGGAAACTCCACAATGTCGTTATTGCACCAAGTCTTCAGGAAAAAAAATATGGATCAAGTGAAGGTCACCAAATAGCACATACTAGTCCTTTCTTTACAGAAAGATTGCAGAAACTCTCAAAAAGACAACAAGAGTGCATTGATGCAATTTGTCATAAAGATTTTGAAAAACTCCAGCATGTGACTGAAGAGGATGCATGGAATATGCATAAAATTGCCGAAACGAGTACACCCTCTCTGTGTTACCTGACACAAGAAACGTATCGCATAACACAGGAAGTTGCACAACTACGAACAGAAAAACATCTGCCCGTTCTCTTCACTATGGATGCCGGACCCACGGTGCATCTTATCTGCACCGAAGAAGCCTGTGCCGATATCAGAGAATACGCTCACCAACAAACAGGATGCGCCATATTCGAAACAAAAGTAGGAACTGGCGCACAGAGGAAAGCTGCCAAGCATGAAACCTGGCAGCTGTAGAACTCTGGTCACACCACCAGTTTTTTGCTGCAAAATGGACAATACTGAATGGGGAGCTTGGCAGAAGTACTCTTCGTATCCCGATAGTTCAGCACGAGATGCAAAAAGGCTCCTTCATTCGGACATGCCACTACAATGCTGTGCTCAGGACACTTCTTACGAAATACATCATGCCCCTTACATCTGTGTACAGGCGTTGGCATAGAAATCACCTCCTTTCAAGCAATAAATGACCAGTTACACTGAACATACTTCAAAAATATATAGATAAACAAGGGCAGTCATCGACATGACGACTGCCCTGTCACTTACTGCTCCTTTGGAGCGTGTTCTTTGGAAATTTGCACTTCCATAGAAATCTTTTTCCGTGTGAATCGCGAATGGAGCATCGTTGCAACCACGCTTCCCACAGCAGTACCCGCTGCATAACACAGGATATCCACTACCGACGGAACGTTCGTGACTACATGCCGAATGAGAAGAAGCCACGCGCCACTGACCAGAAACGTCCATCCGGCATTGAGGAAGTTCCGTTCCGTGTATGCAACGATTCTCAGCCGCATTACTACAAGAAAATCCCACAGAAACCCAAGCAGAAAGTATCCCATATGTCCCTCCTTCCCTTGCTCTTTCAAGGAACAATACTAACAAGTAGTATATATCAGAACAGAAAGAGAATGATAGCACAAATACGTATGGATTTCCGCACCCTCTCCATTCACGGCCGACGAGAAACACTGGAACGAAAATTCTGCATTGATCTCTCAACACTCGCCATCAATGAGAAACACATTGGGCATGCCAACGAAAGAAACTGTGAACAGATGTTCGGCCATGTGCCGATTCCTGTCGGGTACGCGGGACCACTTTCTATTACATTGAGCTGCGAGGAGAAGATCGAAGCGCACTTGCCACTGGCAACGACAGAAGCCGCACTGATCGCCAGTGTGAACCGCGGATGTAAAGCTCTGCGGGAAGCGGGAGGAGCGCAGACAACATCGATCTATCACGGCATCACCCGATCCATTGCATTAAGAATGCAGAATGCAGAATGCAGAATGCAGAATTACGAAGAAGAAATTTCTCTAAAAAAAGAGGAATGGGTTGCGGTAGGTGAAGCAACCAGTAACCATCTCAAAATTTTGAAGTACGAAATAGACACACACGAAGATCTCCTCTTCCTCACCATCTACGCCGACACAGATGAAGCAATGGGAATGAATATGGTGACGATTGCAGCGGAGGAAATTGGAAAATGGATGGAAAAAAACTTCAACCTGGAATGTATAACCGTAGCCGCAAATGTGGATAGCGATAAAAAACCGAGTCAAAGAACAAAGGAAAAAGGGCGCGGATATGAAGTGACGGCGACAGCTGTTCTTTCTGAAGAAGTCGTAGAATCAGTTCTCAAAACCACCCCGAAAGCACTGCTGGAAGTAGCGCATGCAAAATTGAAAGTTGGCTCGGAAATCGCCGGGGCTCTCGGCAAAAACTGTCATGCTGCTAACATCATCGCCGCCCTCTACCTCGCAACAGGACAGGATGCGGCACATGTTGTGGAGGGATCATTGGCAGAAACGCAAGTAAAAATTGATAATGGACAATTGAAAGTGATTGTACGAAATCCGGCAATCCTCGTTGGGATCCGCGGCGGCGGCACAACCCTTCCTGCCCAATCCCAAGCTCTCAATCTTCTACTAAAATCTACAGTTTCAGGTCTACAGTCTACGCAACAGCTTGCTGAAACCATCGGCGCGGCAGTTCTCGCTGGCGAACTCTCTCTCCTCGCAGCTCAATCCAGCCACACACTCGCAAAAAGTCATAAATTCCTTGCACGATCTAGCCCCCTCCCCTAGCCCCTCCCTCAAGGGAGGAGAACTCCTCCATCTACCTCCTGATCCATCACTATTTCTGATAAACTTTTTCCCATGCATTCTGTAATCATTGGTTTCGGCAAATACCTCCCTCGTTATCGTATCCGCACGGAAGAAATAGCCAAACACTGGCAACAAGATGCAGCACATATTACTCAATCTCTTGGTATCGAAGAGAAAACGGTGCCGGCAGAGAACGAAGATAGTTTTACATTCGCATACGAAGCAGCCAAACAAGCTATCGAGGTTGCCAATATTCCTTCATCAGAAATTTCCGCCTGTTTCGTGGGATCGGAGAGTCACCCCTACGCCGTGAAACCTACAAGCGGAATGCTGGTTTCTGCCCTCGAACTCCACCCGTTCTCTCACGCAGCTGACCTGGAATTCGCCTGTAAGGCAGGAACCGCAGCAATGCAAATTGTGGACAGTTTCATACGGTCAAAACAAATCGAATACGGCCTTGCCATTGGCACAGACAGAGCACAGGCAAAAGCTGGCGATGCACTGGAGTATTCCGCGGCTGCTGGGGCCGCCGCCCTACTTCTTGGATCCGAAAAACACGAAAATGCCCTTTGTCGCATGGACCATACGCTCTCTTTCACCACAGACACACCCGATTTCTGGCGAAGTGAAGGGGCATCTCACCCTGAACACGCCGGCCGCTTCACCGGCGAACCCGGCTACTTCTCTCACATGCGCGAAACCATCAGTGGTCTCCTAACCGCTACCCACTCATCGCTCCCTGCTATTCATCATGTGGTCCTCCATATGCCCAATGCGAAATTTCCCAAAAAAATCATGAAAGAGTTTGGATGTACGGATGCACAAGTTGCACATGGGTTTATCGTCCCTACTATCGGAAATACGTATAGCGCCTGTTCCCTCCTTGGCCTGGTAAACGTCCTACAACATGCTAAGAAAGAAGAAAGGATTATGCTGGTTTCCTATGGCTCTGGAGCAGGATGCGATGCTTTCCTGATGACCATGCTCCGACACGGGATGACGCTCTCTGAAGAAAGGAGAGATCTGGAGTATGTCTCCTACAGCAAATATTCTCAGCTGGTACAATCTCACCAGTAATCTATACTACAGATACCAATCCTCTGAACTGACTCACGTGCAGAGAGACATCTTCCTTATTGGCTCGGGACAAACACGCTTTGGCGAATGGTGGCATATGAGCCTCCAAGATCTCGTACAGAAAGCAATGGACACAAGTATAGAAAATGCACCATGTACAGCACTGGATATTGACATGGTCATTACGGCAAACATGCTGGGGGAACTCACAAATAATCAAGCACATGTTGGCGCTCTCGCCTCTGCACTCCTTCCACATAAACCCCCGGCCCTTCGTATCGAAGCAGCATGTGCATCTGGTTCTGTTGCTCTTCATACGGCTTGCGCATTCCTTGAAAGTGAACGTGCTGAAACAATTCTTGTTCTTGGTGTAGAGAAAATGACAGATGTCTCTTCTGAGCAGATCACACGCGCGCTCATGGGAGCATCAGACAACGAAAAGGACCAAGTGCCTGGTCTGACATTTCCCGGAATTTTTGGACTGATTGCCAAGCGGTATATGTACGAATACGGACTCAAACGTGAAGAGTTGAATATCGTGAGTGCACGCCATCACGAAAATGCATCAAAGAACCCCAACGCGCAATTTCGTAGCCCCATTGCACCAGAGTCCGTGGAGACAAGCCCCCTTGTTGCCGATCCGCTTCACATGCTCGATTGCTCCCCCATTAGCGATGGGGCTGCTGCGTGCATCCTGAGCACAAAGTACAAAAGTCCTTTTCAACTGCGTGCATCGACACTCGCAAATGATGCGGTCAGTATTACTGACCGTGAATCCATTACAAGCTTCTCTGCAACAAAAGAAGCTCTGGAAAAAGCATTGAAAGAGGCATGTATTAGACGAGAAGATATTGCCACAATCGAACATCACGACTGTTTTTCCATTGCAGCAGTGATCAACATGGAAGACTTGGGCTTCGCAGATAAAGGAAAGGGCATTGAATGTTACACAAAACCTTCATCACACACCTTTAATGCTAGTGGGGGCTTAAAAGCCTGCGGCCACCCTGTTGGTGCAACCGGCATTAAGCAATTGATCGATGTGCGTAAACAGTTAGAACACTCACAGAGTCGTTACGGATTGGCCCACAACTTCGGCGGTGCCTGCGCCACCTGTTGCGTCCATATCCTCGAGTACACCGTATAAATGTCTACTCCTTCCATCGCTCATCGGGCTCTGAAGACACGAAATCAGAAGAATCAATCTGGAACAATTATCTCATATACGACGATCACACAATCTCAGTCCCACACTATTGCGTTGATCGAACTGGAAGACGGTTCACGGGTACTGGGACAGATAGTGTGTCACTCTGAGCAAAATATGCTCAGTGCAACAGCACTCATTGGCCAACGCGTCATGCCTCGCATGGCACTCTCCTCTATAACGGAGCAGGGCCTTCGCATCTACGACATTTCCTACGAAGTCATCATACAGAAAAAAATTGATACATTTGATGAAAGCGTGTTTCCACGCTATATCCTCGCTATTACCGGCCCTTCAGGAGTAGGAAAATCTACCGTCAGCAAACTACTGGGAACTGTCTGCAGCCACTCTATGACACGCGTCCCTATTCTGACGACACGTCACCCTAAAGAGGGTGATGATGGCGAATATACATACGTATCGCAGAAAGAATTTGAAAAACTACACAAAGAAGGGAAACTCGCTGCGTACACTGATATTCCATCAAACAGCGAGGAACGCCGATACGGCTACGTAGTAGAAGACCTTGAGAGAATCTGGGAAAATGGGAAAGTGCCCGTTGTGGTCACAGAAATGCACCTGTTGCAGGGATTGGCGCAACACTTTGGACGTCGCTCCATCCTCTCCTTCGGCCTCCTTCCTCCAGGGAAAAGCCGACGTGCAATGCTCAGTTCACTCCTCTTTCGTCTGCGAAAACGTGGCCGCGAAACCGAAGCACAGATCCGTGAACGCCTCAAACATGCTGTGCAAGACCTGCAATTCTTCAAAGAACGTGCCGAACTCTTCGACCACATTCTCGTCAACGAAGATTTGGATACACTCATCAAAACGTTCCAGAAACATGCACTAGAAACTGTATAACCTATCTTCCAGGGCACATTGCTGCGATAGCATCTGACACAAGACCGAGAAAATTCTTTTCAAAGTACTCTTTGAATTCTAACGCCAATGCATCTGCTACACGATCGTAGTCATCGGGATGGGACCACATCTTTTTTGGATTGAGCAGGTTTTCGTCCACTCCAGGACAAACCAAAGGAACAGCCACATGAAACTTGCGGTACTCCCAATAGGGCACACTGTGTAATTCCCCACGTAATGCAGCACACACAAGGTGACGCGTCACGGCAATATCCATTCGCTCTCCAACTCCATACGGACCACCACTCCAGCCTGTGTTCACAAGATAGACCGCTGATCCATATTGCGTCAGTTTCTGCTGAAAGAGATCCAAGTAGTCCTGTGGTTTTCGTGGCATAAACGGACCACCGAAAAATCGCGAAAATGTCGCTTTTGGCTTTGTGATACCCGCTTCGGTTCCTGCGAGTTTGGATGTGTATCCGAGTAAGAACCAGAGCATCGCCTGCTCTGTATTCAACTTCGCAATGGGAGGAAGCACCCCACTCGCATCAGCTGTAAGGAAGATAATCGTGGAAGGATGTGCCCCTTGTCCACCCTTTTTTACATTCTGCAAACTGGTCAATGGATAGGTAGCACGGGAATTTTCAGTGAACCGATCATCATCGGTGTCGATAGTGCCGTCGGGATAGACCATAGCATTCTCAATAATGGCATCTTGTCCTTGTTCCAGAACTGCCATATAGATCTCCGGTTCCTTCTCTTTGCGAAGACCGATCAATTTCGCATAGCACCCGTTCTCCATATTCGCAATACCCTCATCCGACCATAGATGTTCGTCGTCGCCAATCATCTTTCTCTGAGAATCACTGGATAAGGTTGTCTTACCAGTTCCTGACAAACCGAGAAAGAGCGCCGTCGACCCGTCAGGAGCTTCATTTGCACTGCAGTGCAGTGGCAGAATTCCGTGTTCTGGGAGAAGCGCATTCATCACTGTAAAAGCGAGCTTCTTCACAGAACCAAGATAAGAAGATCCATATACCAATCCTCGACGTCTCTGGAAATCCATTGCGATAAGTGCCTTGGAGGATCCTGGTCGCTGTACAGTATCATATGGCAACACAAGAATGGTTAATGGATCACCAAGTTGAGATTCTGCATATTGAGCATCCAAAAACATATTCAGAGTGAATAGTGTACTCAGTGCACTATCAGTAACCGTCTGCACTGAAAGTGCATACTGTGGGTGTGCTCCCACAGACCGGTGTGTGACGTAGAGCCGTTCTTTTTGAGACAACATGTGTTGCGCTTCAGACCATACCTCATCAAATACGTTGGGTTCCATAGGAATACACGTCTGCGAAAAACTCCAGTCAATGGTAGGATCTCCTGGGTGACAGACCATGTACGTATTTTGAGGAATGCGTCCTGTTGACAGTGCGGGGCGCCACACAGCAAGCGCACCGGAGGCACTCGGAAGTGCCTCACGGACCGTGAGAATCTCATCTACAAGAGAGGAACGTGATGGATCTACCCAGATATTCGGATGCGTGGTAAGCAATGATGTGGAAACAGAAGAAGTGGCAACAGAAGACATAAAGAGAGTTTAAGAAGAAAGGTCACAGAATGTTTTATGCAGATTGTCGTAGAGCAGAGGAAGCTGCTCTGTAGGAACCGAGGAAAAGGCAATGCGTACTTTGTCCTGTCCGAGAGCGACAATCCCCGTATCATACTGTTCAAGCAAATGCCGTCGTACGGCTTCCGCGTCAAGATGATGCAACTGCAAACAGAGAAAGTACCCGGAGTTACAGGGAAGGAGAGTACAAAAACGTGCAAAACGACCCTGAACAAGAATGTCCTGTGAACGGTGAAAACGTTTCCTCAACAGTTCTTTGTTCCTCTGTTTTTCTCGGGCATACGTTGACGAACGCAGTGTGCGAAGCACGAGGTGTTGTGACAACTGAGAACAGTTCGATACATCGCCTCGTACAAAACCAGCAACTCTGTCTTCCAGATCTGTGTACATCTCTTTCGTTGTCGCCTTCCCACCAAACGTAAGGAATCCAACACGCAAACCCCATGCATATTCTTCTTTTGTCGCCCCATCAATCTTCACTGCGAGCACGCGTTCATGAAGGTTCGCCAATCGTGCAAACAGAGATTCCTGAGGAAGAGCGTCGTCATATGTGAGTCCGAAATACGCATCATCACAGAGTACTGTCAAAGTACTGCCACGTTCTGCTTCATCGGAGAGAGAAGCGCACAAAGACTCGTACTCTACAGCCGTATATCCTGTTGGATTATTCGGAAAATTAAGAAGTAAAACTTTATGTGTTGAAGAGGAATGTTGTATGGCAGTACACAAGGACTCCACATCCATTCGTCCCTCGTGAAATAGAGGAATGGCATGAAGAGTTGCTCCCCAGAGCTTCTCGAATGTCTGACGATAGTTTCCCCAATAGGGAGAAAAGATATAGACCGCATCACCCGGATCTGTGAAGAGACAAGCACATGCACTGAGACCATGGGTAATCCCCGCAGTCACTACAGGAGTACTCACAGAAGCAGGAAGTGATGGGTTTTTAAGACGCATGTGCCGCAACCACTCATTGCGTAAACTTTCTATTCCGTGAGTCGATGCATAGGGTAGTACTTCTTCCAGAGGCAAATTCACGAGCCTCATGAGAGAAGGGAGATGTAAGGGGACCCCCTCCTCATCCAAAGCAATACCAATTGTAGCGTTTATGGGTTTCCCTCGTGCCTCTGCCGTCTGCGTCACGATGCCGCCATGTGGAAAAGAAATGCGCTTTCCACGCTCAGAAAGCCAAGAATGAAGGGACATGCGCCTCATCCTACACAGAGAACTCCCGAGGGAAAACAAAAGAACGTGCAAAAAAGCCTACGAAACCCCCCATCTCTCACTTTATCGCATGTGCAGGACCAAAATATATCCCACAAGAACTTCCCACAATTCACCAGTCTTAATACGTCGTATTTTAAAAGAATAAATGCCAGTAATAGAGCTACAAGATAAATGGTCCAAAATTGCAATTCCCGAAGCCGAGTCACCTGTGGATAATGAGCGGTCCCTATGGCCTATCCACGCGTCCCCTACCGGGTTGAATACACGAAAAATAAGTACTCCCGGGCTATTTTGCGTGAAAATACGATTATTATCCGTCTGGCGAAAAACCTGAGCGCTGAGGAGCACAGGGAACACGTTCAGAGCTTACTGGAACGGATGATGGAACAGGTCCGCAAGGAACACCATAAGAAACTCATTCACCCATTCCGTCATATACTGCAAGGTGGCCAAAGTCAGACAGTCAGGCTAGCAACTGGCAAGACCTTCACATTTACTCTTATACCAGGAACAACTACGAAAGCCAGACGCAAACCAAACGGATGGCATATTACCGTGAGCCCACACATTCGAAGAAAGACGTTACACCGCCTCCTCTGGTCACTCATTGCGAAAGAGGAGTTGCCACGCATTGCGCAACTCGTGGCACGCATCAACGACGAACGTACGAAAGTACACGTAAAAAATGTCCGCGTAGCCTTTGCCCAATCACAGTGGGGCAGTTGTTCCCCACGCGGCACTATCATGCTCAACGCCGCTCTTCTCTTCGCACCGCCATCACTGCTGTGTTACGTCATTGTGCATGAACTTGTACACCGAAGAGTATCGAACCATTCACAGAAATACTGGAATCTTGTAGAAGAAGCTCTTCCCAACTACAAAAGAGCAATCAAAAAAATGCAACAGTATCGGTTACCAACACTATGAACTCTTACGGTACCCGTGTACTGCGTAAAATTGCACGCACACGCGCTCTGGCAGCTCGATCTTGCTCTGCACGACGAGGACGGTTGCGCGTATATCCCTCTTCTACCATTCTCGTGCACAAGTTATAAAACCCAGAGAGAAACTTCTCCATACCTTCCGGACATATTTCACGTCGAAGGTACTGACGAAGCAGTGTGCGACCATCAGCATCTAAATCACTGTACTCCAACGAAGATTCTGGAGCAGCAGCATGCACAGGTTCATCTTCACTACCTTCCGATGCCGTCACAGCTGTATCACTCTGTGAAAAGTCTTTCGCAAGAAATGCACGAATAGCATCAAAGTCATTGATATCCGGACAAACGATATCCTTATGGCCTGCTGCATGAAGGTCACGACACTTTTCACGAGCATCCGCGTAGTCTCGCCGACGCTGGATACGTGTCGTCGTATGAAACTGAAGAACATTATATTGAAAAGTTTGGTTGTCAAAATTCTCAAACCACATGCCATCATCATCGGATGATCGAAATTGCGCACCAAATCCCGCACCCATGCCTCCAAACAAACCGACAAGAATGGAAAACGCAAATGTAACGGCAGCCATTGCAATGAGCATATGCCGTAAAGAATGTTTTATATATTTTTGTGACATCACTTCATTATACCAAAATTGGCTATCTACCGCAATCCTACGGCTTTCTGCACTCGCTCCATCGTCTTTTCCGCAATGGTTTTTGCTCTTGCAGCCCCGTCAGCCATAATCGCCGCGATGTCACTGTCTTTTAGGTCTTCCCGATTTTTCCTCATAGGGCCAAAATAATCCATAAATGTCCCTAGGAGGCGTTTTTTGGCATCACCGTAACTCAGCCCCTCCCGATACTCATCGGCAAGCCTCACGGCCTCTTTTTCATCCAGAAGAAGCTTGTGGATTTGGTAGATGATACACGAATCCGGGTCTTTTGGGTCAGTAGCACCTTTGGAATCTGTCACAATCCCCATGATTGCCTTTGTCACCACTTTCTCATCACTAAAGAGCGGAATTGTATTGTTATAACTCTTGCTCATTTTTTGCCCATCCGTACCGGGAATAACAGCGACGTCACCCTGAATCTGCACCTCCGGAAGCGTAAGTATGCCCTCGCCATAACGGTGGTTAAACTTCTGTGCAATGTCCCGCGCCATTTCCACATGCTGCTTTTGGTCTTTTCCTACAGGAACGATGTCCGCGTCATAGAGAAGAATGTCAGCCGCCTGCAGCACAGGATAGGTAAAGAGCCCTGCGCTCGCTTCGATCCCCTTCTGCACTTTATCTTTATAGCTCACTGCACGTTCTAGAAATCCCACAGGGGTCACGCAATTCAAAACCCAGGCAAGTTCGGCATGGGCAGACACGTACGACTGAAAAAAGAGAATGCCTTTATCGGGATCGAAACCGCACGCAAGTAAGTCTTTTGTGAGATCCTGTCGAAATGAACGTAACTGTTCAGGATCATGCACCGTCGTCAGTGCATGGAGGTCAACAACAATGTAGATATTCTCGTCTTCTCCAAGAAGATCGATATTCGGCTTTATGGAACCAAAATAGTTTCCCACATGTGCAGCACCCGATGGTTGTATCCCAGATAAAACCCGCATGCAGCAATTGTATCGTTACTTCACCGAACTCCCAATCTTTTCTAATGCTTTCAGCGACTCAATCGGTATCATCCAGACCGTTGTATTACTCTGATCAGAGCTAAGGTCATTGATGCTCTGCAATGTACGTAGATGCAATGCTCCCGGCTGCTGCGAGAGCGTCTGCGCTGCTTTAGCCATATTTTCGGCAGCAAGAACTTCTCCCTGTGAGTTAATGATCACAGCCTGCTTCTCGCGCTCTGCCTCAGCAACTTTCGCAATCGTACGCTTCAGGCTTTCAGGGAGAATAATGTCTTTTAGCTCTACTGTCTTCACATCAATCCCCCATGCATCCGACGCACTATCAACACGTTTCTTTATCCTGTCGGCAATCTCCTGCTTATTTGCCAGAAGTTCATCCAACGTCACTTCGCCAACAGCGTTACGCATGGTTGTTTGTGCCAACTGCGAAACAGCGTAGTAGAAATTCTCCACTTCTAAGATGGCTCTTGACGCGTCGAGAACGCGAAAATACAGAACAGCATTGATACGAATCGGAATGTTATCCTTTGTAATCGCTTCCTGGTCGGGCACATCCACTGCTTTGACACGAATATCTACTTTGATCAGACGCTGAAAAACGGGAATGAGAACCTTCCATCCCGGACCCCACACACGAGAAAACTTTCCCATCGTCAGCACAACCCCCCCGCTCATACTGATTGACCTGACGAATCATGGAAATCAGCAACACAACGATTGCCGCGAGAACAAAGAAACTGAAGGAAAGTTGAAGAGAAGTATCCATAGGAATGGAGTGTGCACTGTTATGACGTTGCATGCAATCGTTGTATTGCACGATCAAATGCCGGAGGGAGCGGAGCCTCAACATGAACAACCTGACTCTGTACGGGATGTGGAAAAGCCAGCGATACCGCATGCAAAAAGAGTTTTCTACATCCATATGCACGCGCAAACAGTCGGTTGAATTTTACATGACCATATTCATCATCAAGAACAAGAGGATGGCCAATCTCTGCAAAATGCCGACGAATTTGGTGATGACGTCCTGTTTCAATGTCACACTCCACGAGTGATACATCTCGAAACGATTCAACAATATGGTACCTAGTTATTGCTTCCACTATTCCCTTCCCGCGAGCAGGAAGTTTGATCCGAATTACACCCTGCCGTTTTGGTCGGCCTACAACAAGAGCAAGGTATTTCTTCTTCCATCCTGCAAAGTCGCTCTTCAAAACAGCTTCCAGCACTTTCTTCGATCGTGCAAACACAATGCATCCTGATGTTTGATAATCAAGCCGATGAATCGCCCGCAAGCCCGGATAGTCTTTTTTGAGAAAATCGAGTAATGGCAACTTCTCCACTTTTCCTTTACCACGCACTACAAGTTCTCCACTCAACTTATTCACCACAAGAAGGTGTTCGTCACAAAAGAGAATACGGCGGGGATCGATGGGCACTATGCACAGTGTACAAGTTCTTTCTCTTCAAAAAATCGTTTCATTTCCTGCTCGGCACTCTCGAAAGAATCTGATCCGTGAATAACGTTAAAGCTCAAGCTTCGTGCAAATCGACCTCTGATGGTATCCGGTTCATCAAGGCTGCCGATACGACGTCGGATGGCTGCGATAACATCCTCACCTTCAAACACCAAAGCAAGGCACGGACCGGAAAGCATGTATGTTTCAAACTCATCGTAAAAAGGCTTTCCAACAATATGCGCATAATGTTCGTGCATAAGTTCACGCGTCATCTGAATATACTTTGCCGCACAGATACGTCCTTCTTTTTCCAGATCAGCAATAATCTCGCCGCAAATACGACGTTGAATGGCATCCGGCCGAAGGAGGACCAGAGTTTGTTGCATATGAAAAATTTATACTAATTTTAAAAAATGTCAATACGCTTACTAAGCGGCGACATCCTCTAGTGAATGTTGATCTCTCCCTTTTGGATTATACACAGTAACTGTGCCTGGAGCATATTGACCGCTCATGGCATCAGAAAGTGCATGAAACATAGTCTGGTTCATCCATAGCGTCTTATCTTTCCTATCTTGGGGACAGCGGACCACAATGAGCTGCATCATTTCTGGTGACACTCTCTTATGAACAGCAAGTTCCGCGTTCGTGATGAAAGAAAAATCCTGCTCTACTCTTCGCACATCATCCGCAGTTGTGAGGGCAATCACCATCGTTGAGTCCGCATCTGTCGTACCTTGTACATGTGCATAGTTGTAGAAAGTCGCATTAAAAAAGCGATCAACATCGTTCGTACCGGACGGATCACCAAAAAAAGCCATACCAGATGTCCAGTAACTCGCTGCTCCTTCCGGAGTAACAGGATCGACTCCCTTTTCGTAGACCAAAGGTAATGCAGACGCTCTTTTCACTCCGTGAAACAGAAACTGCCCTCGCCTTGCCCGTTCTACAAATTCAACAACAGTCTGTGGCTCCACGCCGATAGTATCTGCAACTGTTCTACAAAACTTTTCCACATGCGCATGCTGCAGTAACCGCTTCGCTGCTTCACGTATGCTATTAGCATCTTTTCCAAAAGACTCTGAGGAATGATCTGAGCTACTAGGTGTGTGTTTTTCGAAGGAAAACTCTGGAGACGTCATTATGTTAAATATAGTATAAATTTAATAAAAAGTCAATATTAGACATGAATGGTGGACAGCACAGGATTCGAATGCTGAAGGCATCCCTTGGGGACCTGTGACCTTTCGGATGTGAACCGAACGCTCTAATCCCGTAAGGGACCCCTTCGGGGCCAGCTGAGCTTATTCCAAAGTAAAAAACGAGTGATGACTAACTTTTCGAGATAGCCAGAAGGCTTTTTGAGGTACCATTCCCTTTTCCTTGCTTCGGAATTGGTCACATATTCTTCAAAATATGCCAAAAGCAAAGGTCTCCTCCATTTTGTAGAACGAACAGTTCCCGCAAGATGTCTGCACAAACGCTCATGAACATCCAGAGATGTACAACCAATGTACCAACCTTGATCTTTCTCACTAAAAAGAAAATACACGTATGCCATAAGAGAATGGTGGACAGCACAGGATTCGAACCTGTGACCTTTCGGATGTGAACCGAACGCTCTAACCAACTGAGCTAGCTGTCCAAAACCGGACTCATCATTGCAAAAATATAGGCAATAGAAAAGCCGCAATACATCCTGTACTACGGCTGATCCTTCACGTCACCTCCTCCATGTCAGAAACTCGGCAGGAACCAGAGGCAGATCATGGCGATGAGCGTTGGCGGCAATGCTGCCAGCAGCAACCATAACGAACTGATTTCACCGCTCCCGTTCTCCTTGAACGTGGAGTTCAAAATGGAATAGCCCGCCGGGTTTGGGGCATTGGCAATGACGGTCAGGCCACCACCAGCTACTGCACCAGCCACTAACGCAAATTTCATCGCCTCGGACAAGTTCGGCACCTGCGACCCAAGGAAGGTCAATGCCGCATTGTCCGTTACGGCCGTCAGCCCGGTCGTCCCGAGAAACAAGGCTTCAGGACCCATGCTGCCAAGAAGCGGCTCCAGCCACCATCGCTGCAGTCCTCCCAACGTGACCAGCCCTGCAAGGAAGCCGCCCACGAGGAGACCGCCCTTCAACTTCAGGTCTTCCTGATACTCCTTCGTGACGAAACAGAAGGCCAGGAAGAAGACGAAGATTCCCATGAAGATGTCGGGATGATGAGCATGCAGCACCACCAGTGCGAGAGTCGCAATGTGGACACAGGTCACCCACCACGGGGTATTCGGCAGTTTGGCCTCGCCTTCCCGTCCATGAATGTCGCTATCGCTCAGAAGCGGCAACTTCTTGAGTTCATGGTAGAAGAGCCAAACAAGAAGCGCTGCACTCAACAAAACGGCAGTCGCTGCCTTGTACCCAAAGTGCGTGAACATATAGGCCATGCCCCAGTTCCATGTTCCCGCAACCATCAGCACCGGCGGCGCCGCGAAGTGCGATAGCGTACCCCCAATCGAGACAGACACGAACAGTGTTCCAATCAGCATGTACTTGAACTTCATGCTGATCCCCCGGTCGAAGAACTGCCGCTTCAGTACGAGCGCGGTCACCGTCATGGCAGCCGGTTCGGTCACCAGGGACCCTAGGAGCGGACCCACCACCATAGCCGACAGGAGAAACCCTGCAGAACCATGGAGAGGGATGAGACGTGATACGAGCCGAATCAGCTTGTCGACCATGTCAACCACCGGCTTGGTCGCGGCGATCACCATGATGACGAAGACGAACTTCGGCTCCGTGTAATTCAACGACTCAATGTAGTGGACTGCCTCATGCCATCCGTGATGAGCAGACTCCCATGCCGCAGCCAATGACCACCCGTGCTCGAAGTGATGGCTACTTCCCAGATAGAAGATCATCACCCCGAAGAGGGCGCCGGCCCACATGAGGAAGACCGCTTCAGTCTCCCCCAACAAGTGGAAGAGATTTTCAAACTTGCTGCCCTCGGGAAATTTCTCCCCGAGTTTGTGAAACAATTTCGCACAGAACGTGTGCAAAATTGCCAATCCAAAGAGGATTGTCGCCACATGTTCGATTCGCATGTTTCCTCCATTCTTCTCTAAACATACATGTGAAGGACCGTTAAATCCCCCCAAGGCAAGCCCTGGAAAGGCTCGCCTTTATAGCAGAAATCTGCGAGAAAATCAAGGGTTCGGACCTACAAACTCCCGATCCAGAGCGAGACGCGATTCTTCGGGTAAGAGCTGCCCCTGATACTTGCTTCCCGGCTTCTTGTTATAGGGCATTTCGGCAGCACTGGTCATCTGTTCAAATGCAATCTGGCAAATACGCATACCGGGGTACAGATACACAGGCATGCGATTTAAATTGCTAATTTCCAACGTAATTGTCCCGGAAAACCCCGGATCCACAAATCCGGCAGTTGAGTGAATGATGATACCCAAACGCCCCAGTGAACTCCTGCCCTCCACACGGGCCACCAGATCATCCGGAAGCGTAATGACTTCGCTTGTGGCTCCCAAGATAAACTCCCCAGGCTGCACAATGAACGGTTCCCCTTCCTCAACAGAAACAGTTCGCATATTCCCGGTAAATGTCTCCGGTTTTTTGGGGTCAAGAACTGCAAAACGGCTATGTTCATAGAGCTTGAATATGCTCCCAAGATGCAGATCCATGGAACTCGCATGAATGTACCACTGTTCCTGGGGCTGACTGCTCTCAATGCAGACACGACCGTCACGAATGGCCCGACGAATATCCTGATCAGAGAGGATCATGGCAGACAGCCTAGCATGAGAAATATCTTGCTTCCACTGAAAGAAATCTGCACCATGATGCATCCATGCCTACAACGAATGCTCCAACATCCATGAAGCAAAAACTTCTACCTCAGGAAAAAGAGGATGATGCATGTGATCTCGAGACAGAGAAACAAGAACTCATTGATGATTTTTGCGCATACATGCGTCTGACATATAACGAGCTCCACCTCGCGTCCGCACAGCAAACAGAGGCATTACGTATGCCACTACTGAGTATGGAACTGAAGAAAGAGGTCATTGACCAGTGGAAACGGTTTCAAAAACTCCTGGAAACACGACTGGTTCCCACCGCACTCGCTCTGCATTCGCGCATCGAAACCGTACTGGCACATCCGGCACTGAGTACGACGGAGCGGAAAATTCATGCGGAGTTCTTACGCAGTAAGGATACTTCTTTTCAGGAGAAAGAGCAGTACGTGGCAACACTCGAACAACAGTTACTGCACACCACTCAGAACAAGGAAGAAGAGAAAACAGAGAAAAAAGAACACAAAAACAAGCAAAAGGAAGACAAACAGAACTCCACACAAGCAGACACGCCTGCTACAGAAGAAGATGAACACAAAATCGGAGAAGAAAAACACCTAGTAACGTCTGCACAACGGGGTGAAGAAAGAGCACAAAAAACCCATACACCCTCCCTTCGTTTACAAGATGCCCTCTGTCAACTCCCTTCTTCACTGCGACATTTCTACAAACAGGGAGTGACCAATGGACAATTTAGAAAAATAGAAAAACTCATGAAACGCCGTACTGATGCGCACCATCAGGGGAAACTGAGCTCTGAACAAGAACTCCATGAGTTCAAAAGAAGAAAAACGACGACGACAAACATAATCTTCACTGATCGTGATACCATTGCACATGCATCCTTAGACACGGTGAACGCACTTGCAGAGCGCACGGAAACAGAAGATGCGGTCTTCATACCACAGGGGATTGCCTACCAGACACACGCGACCATTGTGACGCATGTGCACACATCTATCGCACAGGCTATTGATGAACAGGAAAAGGCATCACACAATACAATGGTAATTTGACAAATACAGGAAAGATTCGCCATACTATACCTCCATGGCAGCCAAAAACATTCCCACATACATAACGGCGATAGTCTCAGCAGGGATACTCACCGCCTGTACAACCGCGTCATCCAACTCCACATCTGCTATCGATCTTCACAATCCTCTGGTCGCGAAGAGGTACTACGATGAACTCGTGGAAAACATGGTACTTTTGACTCTCAACAAGGATCCTCTACTGGAAGATTCTGCAGCAAACCGTCTCATTGAAAGAACACGACGTGAGGGACTAGAACAAGCGCGCACAGCAAGTATGCTGCAACTTGAAGGCAAAGCCGCCACGCTGTTGCCTATGGAAGTGTTTTTGCAAGGCAGAACTCTCTTAACAAAAACACACCTCTTCTTTTCGCCGGACACGGAAATCACTCCCGGTATCGACCTGCACGTATTGCTCACGACAGTCGTTGATCCGCGCGATGCAGACTTTCCCGATGCAACTGCAATGGACCTCGGACTTTTACAGAATCCGTACGGAGCCCAAACATACGAACTTGCAGAACCTATCGAAGATCTTGATCTGATTCGATCAGTCGTTATCTGGGACACTGCCCTGAGTCGCCTCCACGGCTTTGGACAGTTGCATCTACCGTAAATATCATAGCTTCTGTTGTACCTGTGCCAGCGCTTCCTCAATGGCAGCAGAGATGGCTTCGATCGTACTCTCTACCTTCTGTCCATTGACAAAGAATGTAGGAGTACCTTTTACGTCTACTTCCTGCCCTTCCGCATGGTCCATCATCACCACATCTTTTTTGATGTGAGACTTCATACAACGTCCAAAGTGATCCATATCTAACCCAAGCTCCTCCGCCCATGCAAAGATCGTTTCACGATTCATTTCCGGCTGGCGCTCAAAGGCAATATCTACGAATTCCCAAAAATGCGACGTGTCCTGATCCGCTGCACACTCTGCTGCTTCAGCAGCCACGAGAGCATGCGGATGAATGGCACGCAGCGGGAAATGTTTAAACTCGTAGCGAATCGTATTGCCGTACTTTTCCAAAAGCGGTGCAACAACTTTTGAGTGTGCTGCACGACAAGCAGGACATTGTAAATCTCCAAATTCGTGCACAACAACAACTGCATTCGCATTGGTATCAGGATGAGGACCTTTGCGTGATTCAGCTGAAATACCCGTCGTATCCGTACAGGCAACAAGAAGGGCAATGATCGCAAGAGGAAGAACATGTGTATACTTCATAATCCTAACCCTATCATCCTTGCCTGCCGGCAGGCAAGGTAACAACTACTACCCGCACCCTACACATGTCTCTCTATCGTAAGTACCGCCCTCAAACCCTCGCAGAAGTTATTGGACAACCACATATTACTGAAACACTGCAGTGTGCAGTGGAACAGGACCGCATTGCGCATGCGTACCTCTTTGCCGGTACACGAGGCACAGGAAAGACATCTATCGCACGCATACTTGCAAAGATTCTCCTCATTCGACACATAGAAGATGCCGCAAAAAAAGAACACATTCTCACGAGCCTCCGAAACGGAACCATGGTCGACCTGCTGGAAATCGACGCAGCGAGCAACCGCGGTATTGATGACATACGAGACATTATAGAAAAAATCCAGTTTCCTCCCATTATGGGGAACGCAAAGGTCTACATCATCGATGAAGTGCATATGCTCACCAAGGAAGCGTTCAATGCCCTTCTGAAAACATTGGAGGAACCTCCATCGCACGCCTACTTCCTGCTTGCAACAACAGAACTTTGGAAAATCCCCGACACCATTCAGTCCCGCTGCCAGCGCTTCGCATTCAACAAACTGAAGGAGGAAGATATAATCTCGCAGTTATCGCATATTGCTACCCAGGAAGAGCTCTCTTGTGACGAAACCGCACTCAGGGCAATAGCCGTACATGCCAATGGCGGCATGCGAGATGCCATCACTCTTCTAGACCAACTGCGGTCAGAAAAACATATTACGGAAGACATGGTGCAAAAGCGTTTAGGGACAGGAGAGCACACTGACGCACAACACATGGTGGACATTCTCGATACAGGAGACAGTCAAGCCATCATCAATCACATGCACACCATGGAGCAGGCAGCGCGCCCCATGGAACACCTTCTCCGTGATGTCTTGACGGTGCTACGCAAACAGCTTCATGCAGAAACAGAGCAGGGTAAAGACTCTCACACAACTCTCCAGCGCATAGGTACACTGCTCTCCACACTTCGTGCCGTCCGCACATCACCCCTCCCTACACTCACAGTCGAAACGGCGTTTCTGTCGCTCTGCAAAGCACAAGTACACACTTCTCCACTAACCGCACCTGTGCAACCTGCGCAGAAACAACGTAAACAAGCACAACAAGCAGCACCTATTCAACAATCTAGCATCTGTTCCCTGGCAGAAATTCAGAAACATTGGGAGCACATAGTACACAAGATTTCTCCTGCCTCTGTACGAATGTCACTCAAAAATGGTCAACTGACCTCCTTGAAAAACAATGTGCTTACCATCACCTTTTCCTCAGCATTTCATAAAGAAAAATCCTCTTCTGTAGAGGCAGTACACACTCTTCAAACACTCCTGCAAAACGGGCTCTCCCATCCAATACAAGTGCAATGCATCCTTCAGGAGACCGCTACACCGGATAAAGAAGCCGTAGTGGACCTGGTAGAGGCTGCAACAGAAGTTTTCTAAACCATATGTGTCACACTGAGCCGGTAAAAGTGCAAGAACAAAAATCACGGTTGCGCCAACGCATGCAAAACCGTATTCAACGTATGACACGGGAAGAATACACACAGGAAAGCCTCTCTGTCTGTGAACAACTTCGATGCCTTCTTCCACAACATGCGTGTGCCATTGCCGCATTTACTCCCTTCTCTACAGAGCCAGATATCACGCCGCTGCTTCACGAACTTCAGCAACAACACTTCACCGTATACTTTCCGCAGTGGAACAACGGCGATCTACGGTTTTCCGCAGGAGACAAACCATTGAATCCACAGCTCCTGACGCATGCTCTCGTTCCCGGACGTGCATTTGATGCAAGCAATAGGCGTCTCGGTCGCGGACAGGGGCACTACGATCGATGGATACGAAAACAACGGTTGGCAAACCCACAGACACAATTCATCGGCATCGCCTTCTCTTGCCAGATTCTTTCAGAAGTTCCCTGTGAAGACCATGACCAAATCATTGATCGAGTGATTCATGGTTGATCTTCTTGCACACTCCTCTACGCTCCCACTATGATTCCGGATACAACAGTCAATCCACTGTCACCCGCGGGCACACGATTCTCCGCACTCACACGTACAGACCCCGATGTACTGGCAACTATTCTTGGCGAAGAACGGCGAGAAAGAGAAGGTGTGGAACTCATAGCATCGGAAAACTATGTCTCTGGGGCAGTTTTGGAGGCATTAGGCAGCGTTTTCACGAATAAATACTCAGAAGGATACCCTGGAAAACGGTACTACGGCGGACAGGAATTTACCGATGCAGTAGAAACACTTGCCATTGAACGCGCAAAAACGCTGTTTGATTGCGACCATGCAAACGTACAACCTTCATCCGGTGCAGGTGCAAATATTGCGGTGTATCACGCATGGTTGGAACCAGGAGATACCGTTCTTGGTATGGATCTCACACATGGCGGACACCTCACACATGGCGCTCCCGTAACCCATATGGCTAAACTCTTCAATTTCGTGCGGTATAAAATGAAGGACATTGAAACTGGAGAAATTGACTACGATGCATTAAGAGAGATGGCAAAACAGCAAAAACCCAAAATCATCCTTGCAGGATTTTCCGCGTACCCCCGAGAACTGAACTACCGTGCATTCAAGGAAATTGCTGATGAGGTAGGCGCTATTGCCATGGCAGACATGGCACATATTTCAGGGTTGATTGCGGCAGGCGTTGCCCATAATCCCTTTGATGACGGATTCAATATTATGACTACAACAACACACAAAACCCTGCGCGGTCCGCGAGGCGCAATGATTCTCTCCAAAGGAACCGTAGGAAATCCACTGAAAGCCCCGGAAAAAACAATCGATAATCTCCCAACACTCATTGACCGCAGCGTGTTTCCAGGACTCCAAGGCGGACCACACATGCACCAAACGGCCGCAATTGCCGTGGCACTGGGTGAGGCAATGAAACCCGAATTTCGGGAGTACGGAAAACAAGTACTCAAGAATGCAAAACATCTGGCTGCTTTCCTCATGAACAATGGGTGCAAGCTCGTCACAAATGGTACGGATAATCACCTCATGGTGCTTGACTGCATCCAATCATTTGGTCTTGATGGCAAAGAGGTGGAACACATCCTGGATTTTGTAGGCATCACCACCAGCAAGAGCACAATACCGGATGATCCCAACCCCCCATTCAAACCATCAGGTCTTCGTCTGGGAACTCCTGCCGTCACTACGCGCGGCATGAAAGAGAAGGACATGGAAATTCTCGGCATGTTTATGCTCCAAGCCATCACTCATAAAGCAGACGAGACGCACCGGCTAAAAATACAAGAAGAAGTAAAAACTTTCTGTAGTCAATTCCCAGTCCCGGGAATTACCGGCCGATAGAAGACAGCAAGAGAAAGCCACGTATCGAACAAAAATTGTATCCAAACAATATTCGCTATAAGAAGGCAATGGGAAGATGTTGCACAAAAAAAATGCACAGACTACGATGACATGATTTATTTGATCGAAGAGTCGTTCAAATGAATCATTGATCCTTAAGCGCCTGCGACTTAGCGCCCACAAAACAAACACACACATGCCAGTCCCTATGGACTGGCACCCTCCGGACCCAGACCACTCTGGTCTGGGTCCAAACCTTTCGCTCCTTCCCATCATCAACATTCAAACAGAGAGAAGACTGGTCATGCGTGCTGATGCACTCGTTCTTCCCGGCCGATCTTCTGCGTCTCTTCCGCCAATACTGGGTACAAGAAACGTGTTTGTAGGGTGCTGCGTGACCACTCTTCTCTCTGCTCTGCGATGCTACGTACCATACATATTGCCTTGAGGATGCAGTACGGTACGCACAAATACTTCCCAGTGTTCCCCATGGCCTTTAAGTAGCCTTGTTCGGTGAACCGGTACGGGAACTTCGCCCGGTCACGAGGAGAAACAAGCGACCAGAGCACTGCAGAGAGAGGAGGAATCCTCACCTCAATTTCCTTCGCTTTAGCGGCTCAGTAGCCCATAGCGCTACCGATAGCCTGAAGGAAATCAACACACATACAAAAAGGCCCCGTAAGAGGCCTTTTTGTTATAAAGAAAATTTTTATAGCGTTTCCTGTAGCCTCTTTAAGAAAGCAATCTTGCGCTGCAAAAAGTGGTATTTCGCTGTATTCCAGTATCCCGCCATTTCAGCCGTCATTTCGCTTGCATAACCAAGTGCTTCATAGACTCCCGGAGCTGCAGCTGCCAGTAAGAGTTGTCCTTCACAGTTTTGTAGTATTTCACTAACCTTCTGCTTATACATTGCCAAAAATCGTTCTTGAGCAGATGCTACTTTTTCATCAGAAAAAACTCCTGCTTCCTCCGCACGCTTCAAAAGCCTTTTAAACGCTGGAACACGATCTTCAGCATTACCAGGCACGACATTCATGATAGCAACATCAGGATCGCCTTTTCCTAATCCTCGTACAAATTCAGAAAATGCTGTGGCAGCAGATGCTTGTTGTAATGCTTCTTTTCGGCATGTTTCGCGAATTTCCTCTGAGATATTCCCAGATGAGTCTAATGTAAATAGCACCTCCGTATAGTTTTCGATATTGGTCATCATTGTGCTTTCCTTGCCTTCAATACTTTCCTCCAATGTTTTATTCATCATTGCCAAATTGTACTTCACCCAGGACTCGCCCCATCCAGAACTATTATGACCAAACTGTCCTTGGATAGCATCACTGAGATGTACAACAACAGCCGCGGAGTCATCCGGAAGACGAACCATGTAGTAGTCCGGCTCAGCACCAAAGGCACGAAAAGCACCTAACCGTGCCATCTTCTCTGGAAACTCTCCTCGACCATGTCCGGCAGCTGTCCCAGCGATAACTTCTGCATACCCTTCAGGAAGGGTAATACTCTGATTCCCTATTTTTATATCAGAAAAAATAGAAGTATTGCCAAGCTCGGCCGCTGTACGTGCGCTTAGTACTTCATGGTTAAATAAAGAAAAAAAGTTATCGCCTTTATCTATACCAAAAGAACGTAAATTACCCTCACTGTCTGCTCGACGTGCATACTTCGCCATATCATGCACTGCTGCAGCAAGAATTGTGCGTAATTTATCGGACTTTGATAAATTCGTACCCTGTACAAGTTTCATCGCTAAACCAATAACTTCCTTATGATGCTTTATTTCTGTCTCCAAACGAGCAGGAGAAAAGGCTGCTGGATCGTTTTTACGCATGAGAGCTTCTGATACACCAAGAATACGAGCGGTCAATTCATTCACTAATGTATCGAAGTCCTCATCGCTCAACTCATCAATTTGAGCTTCAGCACGAGCAATATCGACACGCTCGTTTCTTGTTGCTACAGCATCTGCATACCTATTCACCAATCCTGCCATTGCTGAACGATCTTTTTCAAACTCCGTTTGTGCAACTCCGTCTATCTGGTCTACCACAGACTCACAGAGCTTTTTCCGTTCTGCACTAAGTGCATGTATCTGCTCCACTCGCAGAAAAGCATCTTCTGGCACAGGTACTCTTTGTGAGTCCAAGTTATCAAATTCCCTATTTTCAATATCCATAAGCAAAATTGGTATCTCTGTAAAAGCTCCTTCCAGTATAGCAAATAATGATTTTGCTGTACACTGCGCCTCATGCGATCTGCAGTAGCTAGTTTTAATCATGCATGGCAGGGCATCTGTCACGCACTTGCCACCGAACGTAATTTACAACTGTTCTTAGGTACATACATCCTCATCCTCATTCTGGGATACATGGTCACACTCCAATCCTGGGAATGGACTGCACTCATGCTCTCCGGAGGAGGGTTTCTTGTAACAGAACTCCTGAACACTGCATTGGAAAGACTCGTTGATGCCGTCGATGACATTCGCAGAAAAGAAGACATCACGCTTCCCCGCCACGCCAAACTCAAAGCAACTAAAGATGTCGCTTCCAGTGCATCTCTCGTGGCATTGGGGATAACAGGAATAGTGATTTTGATGATATTTGTGCCAAGGATGTTCTAGAGAAGCTCTGAAAAACGGCCATCCATTCGTGGCAAACCGTTTTGTGTCATGGTGAGGTGCCCTGAAACGTAGTGGAAGGGCCACGAATCCATACACAAAACGTTTTGCACCTCAGGATGACACGTTTCAGAGCTTCCCTATGCTGCCCCCTTCCCTTTCTCCCTATCCTCCTTCGCCTGCAACATGGACTTACTGGGTGGTGGAACACCGCAGGTCTTTTTTAGTTTTTCCTCGAGATCTTTCATCTGTTGCCTTTCGTCATCCGTCAGTGCCTCACCTAAAAACTCCTTCTTACGCAGCGCATTGAATTCATTCTTCCACATCTCCTGGTCACGCCACTTGCGATAGTCCTCAAGGGACATCTTTTTCGCACGCGCCTTTTTCTTCTCCTCTTCTTCTTTCTCTGCCTGCTTAGCCTGGTACTTCGTATTCTTTGCAGCCACCACAGCACTCGATAACCACTGCGAAATTTTCTCCTCTACGATTTCACGTTTTTCGGAGTACCGCTCACGAGAAAGAAGACGAATCTTCTCTGTGCGATCTTCGCTCTTCTGAAAATTCGGCGGAGGCAGTGTGCTCACGGAAAACGGCTTACTCGGAAAACCGTCAATCAGTAACCGCATGTAGACGTGATACTTCGGTAAGCTGAGAATATCCTTTGGTGTCACCATTTCTTCAAACTGTAAACTCATCACTTCGGCATCATCCGACCCAACTTGAAAACTCAGCAGTGTTCCCACGTTCCCAAACACCGCATCACGCAGCGTGGTATTACGGTCTCCGAGAAGGAGTTGCGTCACGTATTGGTTCGCCATAGTGAGGCTCAAACGATATTTTCGTGCCTCACTGAGAATAGTGGCAAAGGACTCAGTGGCAAAGTTCTGAAACTCATCCACAAAGAGGAAGAAATCACGACGATCCTTTTCGGGAATATCCGCACGACTCATGGCGTCAATCTGGAATTTCGTCACGAGCATGGAACCGAGAAACGCTGCCGTGTCTTCTCCGATTTTTCCTTTACTCAAGTTCACCAACACAATCTTCCCCGTATCCATCGCATGACGCAGATCAAGCCGCGAACGCACCTGCCCGATAATATTGCGCATGAGCGGACTGGAAAGGAGCTGACCAATCTTATTCTGAATCGCAGCCGTTGCTTCCACCTGGTACTTCTCCGTCCAGCTGGCAAACTCCGCCTCCCAGAAACTCTTCACGGTGGGATCCGTCACTTTCGCAACAATTTTCGCACGGTACGCCGCATCACTGAACATGCGAGGAATGCCCAACATGGACGCATCGCCTGCTTCAACAAGCGCAAGCAGCGTATTGCGCAAAATGTGCTCCATGCGTCCGCTCCACACATCAGGCCAAATCTTGGTAAATACACTCATGAGCCCAGACACAATCAATGATCGCTGTTCCGGAATATGACACTCCAATACATTGAACGACAACGGAAAATTTCGATCGGATGGATCGAAGAGAATCACATCATTCATCCGCCGTTTTGGTATAAGTTGCAAAATGGAATCAATGAGATCTCCATGAGGATCAATCACACCCACTCCTCTTCCTGCAAAGATATCACTGAAAATCATGTTCTCCAAAAACACCGATTTACCCATACCTGTTTTACCGATCATATACACATGACGCCGTCTATCTTCCCTTTGAATGCCAAAACGAATGCGTTTACCTCGGTAGACCGCCTCACCAAGTGTTGTAAGTTCCGTGTCGTTCTGTTTTGTAATGAGCGGAAGGTTGATAGGAGGTTCCAACTTCTTGCTGGAAACACGATCGAAGTTCGGCGTCTGCACGAGTGCTGTCGGTATGTGCCAAATCGTTGCCACCTCCTCAGAGGAAAGCACATACGAACTCTTCATCGAAGAGGGTAACTGCGGCAGTACACGAGAACGCAAGAGAATAAATCCATTGCAATGAGGCAGTGTAAACTGCTGAAAACTGCTCGCAATTTCCTGCACCTTCACTTCAGCATCGACACAATGCTGCTTCGGAGTAATAACATTAATATGCACACTCGACCGAAAGAGAAGACGATTCACCTTATCGACAGCCGCAGTAGTGCTATCTTCACGATCATGGCCGCGAGTGTTAATTTGTGATGTCAGCTCAATGCCTTCTTCGGAAAAAACCGGCTCTCCTTCCTGTGGAGGAGTGGCAATCTGTGAAATGGGCGCAAGCCATACGCGAAAACCTCCAAAGAACATATGAAACGGAAGATAGAGAAGCCACGTGAATCCTCGCGAGAGAGAGGCCCGCGTGAGAAGTTTTGCATACCTGTTGGAGTACTTGGAAAGACCTTTACTCAAGAACGGAATGAGTTTTAGTGCTCGGCGACGGTACGACCCGCTCACAGGACGAAGCAGGACCTGCACGTGTCCACGCATACCCTCTTGAGGGTACTGCACAAGCGCAGACGTAATCCCGGCAATCGTGTCGATGTTTTGACGACTCGAGACATCAGCGAATTGGCTGTAGCGTTTAATAGGGAACACTTCCGGTGCCGCAAGGCACAAATCAGCAGACACAACTTTCTCTCCTTCAGACACGGCAAACGTCTCCAGAGGGACTTCTTCAATTTCCGCATCAGGATACTGTCCGTAGAACTGGCTTTGGAGAAGTGCAGCCGTCCTCCTGCTGACACGTGCATACAACCCCACCTTCCCATGAGCAAAGCCAATTTCAAGTGATACGTCAGAATCCGCGCCACGCAGTGCATGAATCGCAGACAGAACAGATTCCATCATAAGGGGTCCACGCGCAGTCGTACTCTCTTCCGGATCAGGCATCGGAGGACGAATAAGGAGCAGTACTGTTTCAGTAGACGGTTTCATGCAGAACACAGTAGATCAGATACGCACTCCAAAGCCACGGTGTTATATGCATAATCCATACGCATGGGACCAACAATACCTAAAGCCCCACGGTGACCACGCATACTGTACTGCGTCACAATTATGCTACAACTCTGCATTTGCGGTAACAGGTGCTCTTCTCCAATGTAGTATCGTACCTGTCTATCAACATTCACGGTCTGCAGTAAGTCAACGAGCCTGCCCTCCAATACTTCCACAACACCCGACGCAAGTGATTGGTCCGCAAGAAACTCCGGTAACCGCAAAGTATTGGCAAGACCCAGGTAGTGTACATGATGCTTATGCGGAACCGTGGCAAATGCGATATTGGGAATCATATTGGAGAGAAGGGCCACCGCCTCGTAGACACGTTCCTGATCTTTACGTTGAAAGTATTGCTCTCGCAGAACATCGAAACGCTTGCGCACAATGCGTTCCTGTTGAGACGGTTCCATGAACTCCTTCACATATGCCCGATACCCTTTCGCTGTCGGAACACGTCCTGCGGAAATATGCGGCTGCATCAAAAATCCCTCATCTTCCAAATGGGCCATCTCATGACGAATGGTTGCCGGCGACACAATAAATGCCCCGCTCTCCAAAAGGCTTTTCGAACCTACAGGCAGTGCTGTGTGAATAAACTGGTCAATAATGGCAATGAGAAGCTTGCTTTGCCGTACATTCATATAGAGTAGTATAGCACTCAAATAGTGCGAGTGCTAGCTCCATTCCCCTACGTTCCCTTCTTTTCAGCTCTCTTACGAAAGCGCTCAATACGACCACCCTTCCGCTCCTGCTGCTGCTTCCCTGTGTAGACGGGATGGCAACTGGAACAGGTTTCTACAGTCTGCTCTTTTACCGTACTGGGAATCGCCATAGTGGCTCCACATGTCGTACACGTGGTTTTCGCATCTTTGTGCATTGTGGGGTGGCAATCAGCCTTCATAGGAATGAAGTATAGAACATAAACACCAGAAAAATCAATTACTTCTTGGCTGCCGTACTGCGTTTTTTGGGCTGTTTGGCTTCTTGTTTGAGTTCTTCAACTTCTTCCGCACGCTGCTCCTTCGCCGCCTCTTCCACCGCCTTCTCCGCCTCAGGATCGGCAAGCACAACACTCATACTGGCCACTTTATCCTTTGCTTTCAACCGCATGACAATGACGCCCTGCGTTGCACGACCGCGCGATGGAATGTCTGCAAGATCCATGCGAATCGCCTGTCCATTCTTGCTCAAGCAGAGCAAGTCTCCTTTTGAATCATCCAGAAGCACACACCCTCCGACAATTTTGCCTGTCTTCACAGTGAGTTGCGCAGCTTTGACACCAGTGCCTCCGCGCCCCTGCAGACGGTACTGGCCAACGGGCGTCATCTTGCCAAGGCCGTTCTCCATCACCACAAGCACCCGATGCGTTCCCAATCCCTTGCTAATTGCGCCCGCTTCCACCACATAATCCGAACCCGCTAACTTAATGCCGCGCACGCCCGCCGCAGCACGCCCCATGGCACGCACATCGTCTTCTTCAAAACGAATGGCCTTGCCTTCGTGCGTGACCAGAAGGATTTCGTCTTTTCCCGTAGTCGTAACCACCCAACGGAGTTCATCGCCTTCGGGAAGCTTCTGCGCAATAAGTCCGCTGCGGCGAATATTCTCGAACTCCGTACTATCCGTACGCTTCACCAGACCCTTCCGGGTGACAAGGCACAGATACTTCGCACCGACAAAATCCGTACGGAGAATGGCCGAGACACGCTCCTCGGGTTTGAGCTGTAAGAGATTCACAATCGCCTGTCCACGCGCCGTGCGTCCTGCTTGAGGAAGTTCGTACACCGGAAAGCGGAAGACACGACCGGTATTGGTAAAGAAGAGCAGCTCATCATGATTCATAACATGCAGCAACGAGAGCACTTCATCATCTTCGCGAATTTCCATACCTTTTACTCCTTTTCCACCACGGTGTTGCGCACGGAACTGCATGGGACTCAAACGCTTCACATATCCACTGCGCGTAAGTGTCACGATCATCGGTGCATTGGGAATGGTGTCCTTCGCACTAAACTCCCCGGCGGCAGCCGGAACAACTGTTGTGAGCCGTGCATCTCCGTAGGTTTCGCGGAGAACACCGAGCTCGTCGGTAAATACTTTGTCGATCTTCTTTGGATCCTTCAAAATCACTTCGCACTCCGCAATGAATTTGAGCTTTTCCTTGAGTTCGTCTTCCACTTTCTTTCGTTCCAATCCAGCAAGGGTTTGTAAGCGCATTTCGAGAATGGCCTTCGCCTGAATTTCTGTCAGTTTGAATTTCTTCATGAGTTGCTCACCGGCCACCTCTTTCGTTGCACTCTTCTTGATTGTCTCCACAACTGCATCAATGTTATCGAGTGCTTTTTTGAGACCCTCCAGAATATGCGCACGTTCTTTCGCACGATCACGGTCAAACGTAATGCGACGAACAATGACCGTGCGTCGATGGTTGATGAAAATTTGGAGAAGTTCCTGCACATTCATGAGCTGCGGCTGCAATCCGTCACGCAGTGCAATCATGTTGTACCCAAAACTCGTTTGCAGATCGGTGTGACGGAACAGGAGATTGAGCACCTTCTGGGGGTAGGCATCTTTCTTCAGTTCGATAATCACACGAATGCCATCACGATCAGACTCATCACGAATATCCGAAATTCCCTGGATGACTTTGTCCTGCACCAGCCGCGCCATCTTCTCCACCATTGTGGCCTTATTGACCTGATAGGGAATTTCAGAAATACGAATGTGAAAACGGTTCCCACTCGTCTCTTCGATTTCCGCCTTCCCCCGCATCACCACCGAGCCGCGCCCGGTGAGGTACGCCTGCTTCAGCGCCTTCTTATCATACACGAAACCTCCTGTTGGAAAGTCAGGACCTTTAATAAACTTCAGCAAATCTTCCACGGACGCCTCGGGATTCTCAACAAGGTGTAAGACAGCATCGATGAGTTCGTTGAGGTTGTGCGGCGGAATGTTCGTCGCCATTCCTACGGCGATACCCACGGTTCCGTTTAAGAGCAGGCCCGGCACTTTTGCAGGAAGGACCGTCGGCTCCTTGCGCATTTCATCGTAGTTGGGGCGGAAATCCACTGTATCCTTCTCAATATCCTGCAGAAGTTCTTCCGTGATCTTCTTCATGCGCGCTTCGGTGTATCGCATCGCTGCAGGACTGTCGCCATCTATGGACCCGAAGTTCCCCTGCCCCTCCACAAAAGCGTAACGCATCGAGAACTGCTGTGCCATGCGCACAAGAGCCTCATAAACCGGAACGTCGCCATGCGGGTGGTAATTACCAATCACGTCTCCGACGATCTTCGCGCACTTACGATACTTCGCCGTATGACGCAGGCCCAGTTCGTGCATGCCGTAGAGAATGCGGCGATGCACGGGTTTCAAGCCATCGCGCGCATCCGGAAGCGCACGCGACACGATCACACTCATCGCATAGGCCAGGTAACTCTCTTCCATCTCTGCCACAATCGGCCGCGGCTGAATGCGGCCAATACTGCTCAATGTCTCTCCTCCTTCTCCGCCTTTCGGCGCAGCAGAAGACTCCTCCCTGCCTGCATCTGAATCGTTTTTTTTCTTTGGCATAGTGTAGTAGCAAGAGTGTAGCGGAAGGGAGGAAGAGAGAAAAGAGAGAAAAGTGTGTCACACTGAGCCTGTCGAAGTGCGACACACTACAAAAGGGACTGTCTGGACAGACAGTCCCCTTGTCGCAACCCGAAGGTTGCGAAATTGTTGCAATGGACCGATACGGTGGTTAACCGACATAGTCCTCGCTGCGAGCCGGCGTTTCGTCGGCGGCCTCGTCGGCTTCGACACTGTCGAAGTCGGGGTCGGCCTGGGCATCCCGATGGGCACGAATCTCCGCAGCCTCTTCTTCCGTGACGCCCGTCTGGTAC
>Ga0210050_1000537_pt1 | contig 47686 bp, 41 predicted proteins | sample CryGey132114_all_FD_185463 | JGI IMG/M metagenome (GOLD analysis project Ga0210050, IMG submission 185463) | Groundwater microbial communities from aquifer - Crystal Geyser CG22_combo_CG10-13_8/21/14_all (SPAdes) (version 2) | ecosystem: Environmental > Aquatic > Deep subsurface > Groundwater ... | reverse complement strand
AGGAGAAACAGTCAGAGTTGAATCAATGGGTAATGTCGTTTACAAGTTTAAACTGAGGGCTTAATCAGCCCTCAGTTTGGACATTTTAGAGTTCGCAAAATGGAGACAATTGAGAAGACGCATCACAATAGGGTTTTTATGGGATAAATGATTTTAGAAAAGAGATAATTTTAGAAAATGATTTATTAAATTTTAATCCGGAAAGATTTGGCAAAGAAAATCCAAATGGAAGTGAAGTTTTTCCGTCTAAACTACCACCGTATTTTACAAGACCAACAACCGTAGGAAAAGATGAACTTTGAATTTCATCTATAATTCCTTTAATTCCTACCGGAGAACCAATCCTAACAGGCATGGCCAACATTCTCCTGGCAGCCTCCTTAATACCAACCGTATTTGCCCCTCCACCGGTAATAACCAAACCGGATGGAATTTGACCGGCGTAACCACTTTTTTTAATTTCCAACCCAATGAATGTAAAAATTTCGTTAAGACGAGGTCTAATGATCCCATCAACCAAAGTTTTATAAGAAACTTTACTTATTTCTTCGGGCAAATTTAGCGAGCCAAGGTCAATTTCGTCCGTATTTTTTCTATCCGTTGTTTCTTGAGTTACTCTTCTTGTTTCCCCGGAGAGATCGGAGAGATGAAGTTTAATTTTTTCTGCAGATTCCAGGGAAATTCTAAGACCAATGGCAAGATCATTTGTTATATGCCTTGCGCCTATCGGAAGAACAGCAGAATAAGCGACCGAACCCTCTACAAATACTGAGATATCAATAGTACCTGCTCCAATATCTATTAATACAACTCCTAACTCTTTTTCCGTGTCCGAAAGAGCACTTAGAGAACTTGCATAACCGCTAAAGACAACTGCATCGACATCTACTCCAACTTCGGAAAATGCTCTTTCTAAATTTCTAATAGCAGTACTGCTTGCCGAAATTATATGCGTATCTACCTCTAACCTTATCCCGGTCATTCCGATTGGATCTTTTATACCTTCCTGACCATCTACCGTATAACTTCGAGGTAAAACATGGATTATTTCCCTAGTTGATGGTAGAGATATCGCCTTTGCAGCATCTATTACCCTGGCAAGATCATTCTCTGTAATCTCCCCATCCGGATGCGAAACAGCCACGACCCCCCTTGAATTTTGTGACTCTATGTGACCTCCTCCAATTGAAATAACAACTTTTGAGGCGGAATATCCTGCCATTCTTTCTGCAGATTCAAGAGAATTATTAATGGAAGTAACTGCATCTTCTATGTCTACTATCTGACCTTTCTTAATTCCGGACGATTTTACTTCCGAGACACCCAAAACATTAACAACCTCGTTAATTCTTGCGATAAGTGACACTATTTTGGATGTCCCTATGTCAACGCCCACGACAATTTTGCCTTCAGTCATATATTCTAATATTTAATCAACTCAATTATGGGCTTATCAAACCTAAAATCAAGCTTTTTAAGCCGTTTCCCTTCTATTGTAAGCCTAGAAAGGATTAATTGTAAAGAGGAAGTTTGGGTAGAAAGATCCCTCTTTAAAGAAAAAATTACCAAGCCTTCATCTTTAAGAGTTATAAATAAACTTAGATCGTTTCCTGGTAAAACCTTTTGATATTGAATATTTTTTTTCTTAAGAAGTATCTCTAAATCTATAAGTGCAGACATTCTTGTTTTTGATACCGGATTTTTGGGAAGATCTTTAAATAAAACATTATAATAAACACTCAAAAATAACGAAAGAAAAGACAAAAAAATACCTAATAGAAGAATAAAAATCGCAATTCTTTTTCTCCTAATTATTCTATTTGTTCTTTTTTTTACTATTTTTTTCATTTGCCATTGCTCTTATTACTGCTTCTATATTTTTTGCAGCGTTTTTGAATATGTTTTTATCTTGTCCGGAATTTAAAACGTATTTGTCAATATTTTTTACCATTTTATCAATTTCGTCAAATAATATTAATGGATTAAGCTTATCCTGTTCTATTATTTCAGCTAGCCCAAGATTTTTTATAAAAAGGGCATTCTTAAGCTGTTCGTTTTTCTGAGAAAAAGATAATGGAATCAAAATACACGGCTTGCTAAAAAAAGTTAATTCCGTAACCGTATTTATTCCTGATCGGGATATAACCATTTTTGATTTTTTAAAAGCTTCCGACACCTCATCCGAATCTAAAAAATCTTTTATCCGATATTCTCCTTTTGTTACTCTTAATGAATCTTTTAGTTCTCTTGCTTTTTTGAAATCATTAAATTCTTTTGCTCCACCTGTTTGATGGATAATATTTGCAAAATTTAATAGCCTTTCGATACACCCAAAAACTGCTACGTTTAATGTGTGAGATCCCGAACTTCCACCTGTAATGTAAATAACCGGCAAATCATTTTTAAAATTAAAATTGTTACTATGTGATTCCAAGAGCTCTTTTCTAATTGGATTTCCTGTTAAAATAATTTTGTTTTTAGGAAAATATTTTTCATCCTCTTTCCAGGATGTACATATTTTATTAGCAAATTTAGAAGCAATTTTATTTGCAAGACCTGCTTCTAATGTTTGCTCGTGAATTACAACCGGAATACCTAAAAAGGATGCAGCAAAAATTACCGGTAATGAAAGATACCCACCAAAACCCATTACAATATCAGGTTTAATCTTTACAAGTGTACTTAATGATTGAGTAAATCCAACCGGAGATTTTAGTAAAGAAGTGAAGGTATGTTTTGAAAGTCTTCTTTGTAATCTTCCCGTTGTTAATGGTATAAACGGAATTCCCAGTTTAGTTATTAACAAGTACTCTAAGGAAAGCGCTTTGTCCCCCTCGAATGAATATTTCCTTCCAATAAAAAATATCTCATTAGATCTTAGCTCTTCAATTAACGACAATGCCGGAGATAAATGTCCTCCGATTATAATTATTTTCATATGTTTTAATGTCCTTGTTTTGAAATATTTATTAAAATTCCTATCGCTCCTAAATTCATTATCAGTGCAGATCCTCCATAAGAAATAAACGGCAAGGGAATTCCAGTTAAGGGTAAAAGGGCGGTTTGCGCTGCTAAGTTAATTAATATCTGAAACGCTAAAAATGAGGTTATTCCCCCTGCCAAAAGCTTGCCAAAAGTATCTTTTGCCCTAACGGCAATATAAAAACCTCTCCAGACAACTACTAAAAATACAAGAATAATTAAAGTTGTCCCTAAAAAACCCAACTCTTCTCCAATTATTGCAAATATTGAGTCTGTCATATTTTCCGGCAGATAAGCATATTTCTGTAACGAATTGCCAATTCCTACCCCTGTTAAACCTCCCGATCCGAAAGCAATTAGTATTTGCCTAACATGATAAGAAAAACTATCCGGAGAATTATTAAAATTAAGAAATGTTGCAAGCCTATTTGCCCTATAAGGGGCAATTTTAATCAGAATAAATGTAAGAAGTCCTACGACAGGAGCAAGGGAAAGAAGGTACAGAATACTTCCCCCGGAAAGGAAAAAAATTACCATAGATTCTGCTAAGATAATTGCCGCCGTCCCCATATCCGGTTGGAGCAATATTAAAAATAATATTAATCCCGTCAGCATTAAAAATGCCCAAAATCTTCCCTTTTCCTTGGTTGAAAACCAAGCAGAAAGATAAATCGCTAAAGCAAGTTTTGCAAACTCGGATGGCTGAAATAAAAAAAGCCGAAAATCAATCCAACGCCTTGCGCCCAAAAGATTTACTCCTAAACCGGGAATAAAAACTATAATTAAAAAAATTATAGCAATAATAAGTATGGGAATAGCTAGGTTATAAAATCTGCGGTAGTCAAAAATAGAAAAAAGCCCTAGAGATATAAAACCCACAATTATCCAGAACGATTGAACCTTTAAATAATGATATTTATCGGCAAAATCCCTAAAAGCAACGAAAGTGGATGCGTCGTAAATCATAAAGAGACCAAAAAATGTTAAAAAAATAGTAGCAAAAAAAAGAGGTAAATCTATTTTTTTCATTATTTAATGAAAGCAATATATAATCCTATAATTGCAAACAAAAAACCCAACAGCCATGATCTCATAACAATTTTTGGTTCGTCCCATCCCCGTTTTAAAAGATACAAATGAAGTGGGGCAACCGGAAAAATCTTTCTCCCTAAAAACCTTTTGCCTAAAATTTGAATTAAAGAAGATCCTACTTCGATAACAAACACTCCTCCTATTACGGCAAGGGCAATTATTCTCCCGTTTAAAAGACCAATTACTCCCAATGAAGCTCCTAAAGACAATGAGCCAACATCTCCTAACCAAATTCTTGCTTTGTAGATATTAAAATACAGAAAAGCGGCTACGCTCCCTGCTAAAAAAGCAATAAAAATTCCCAATGCAGGATCTACTGCAGTTGATGAAATTGCTAAAAACGCAAGAAGACAAATTAGAAATAATCCCGGTGCCAATCCGTCCAGTCCGTCTGTAATATTAAAAGCGTTTGCAAAAGAGACAATTACAAACGCTGCAAAAGGGATAAACAAAAAACCTAAATTGGTTAGACCAATTCCCCGGATGAAAACGAACGAATATCCAAGTTTAAAATATAAAGCTGTTGCAATAACTAGAGCCAAAACTATTTGTATTGCAAGTTTATGTCTAAGCCTTAAGCCAAAGATCATTGTTTTTTTTCCATTAACAAGTTTTTTTACATCATCATAAAGTCCTAAAAGTCCAAAACTAATAAAAGTAAAAAAGATTACAAATAAATCCCAGCCTCCAACTTCAACATTAAACATTCCATATGCCCAAATAGTTAGAATAGCTACGACACAAATGATAAGTACGCCTCCTCCAAACGGAGTGCCAACTTTCCACGCATTAAGCTTATCGAAAACATGAGCCCTGTTATTTAGAAAATCTTTTGTTACTTGATTCTGACGTCTAAATTTAATCTTATAAAGAAAATCTATAAATGGGATAAGTAGCATTGCTGTAATAAAGAAAGACAATATTGTAAATCCCAAAAGCTGTGACATAAGCTATAATTATAATACGAATGGTGCTTATAAGCAATTAAATTTTTAGGTCAATACCTATTTTTTAGCAGTTAAGAAGAGATGTTCTGCTTCCAGTAACTCATCCTTTGTATTAACGCCTCTCCATGGTAATAAATTAATTTTCAAAGTTTCAATTTTTTCCTTATGCACAATACCAATATCAAGTAAGCTTGTTAAATAATATTCTCCTGTAATATCACTTTTTTTTACTTGTTTTAGATATTTTTTTAAAAAATCTACTTTAAATAGATAACACCCGGGATTTATCTCGTTTATTTTTCTTTGAACTAAAGTTGCATCTTTTTCCTCAATTATTGCTTTAACCTTACCGTTTTTGTCCCTTATGATCCTACCAAGACCAAAAGGATTTTGTTTTTTAATAGTTAGCAAAGTAAACGATGAATTAGTCATAAAATGTGTTTTAACAAGACTTTTAATCGTTTTGTCGCCATAAAATGCAGAATCATCTCCGTTAAGTACCAGTACGTCTTCTACTTCTTTCGGCAATTTTTTTAACGCACATATTACTGCATGCGCTGTTCCCAATCTTTTCTTTTGCTCAGCATATATAACTCCTCCGTCTAAAAGCTTCATAACAGATTGCTTTGCAAAACCCACAACTACAACTAAAAATTTTATCTTAATTTTTCTAAGAAAATGAATTGTATGAAGAATCATCGGTTTATCTGCTAAATGAAGAGCTACTTTGTTAACTCTTGTTGAATTCATTCTTTTTCCTTTTCCTGCAGCTAAAATAATTGCCCCAAGACTTTTATGTTTTTTTACTAATATATTCATTCTGTAATTCTCCTAATATCTGCACCTAGATATCTTAATCTCTGGTCGAAATTTTCATATCCCCGGTCTAAATGCTCTAAGCCAAAAATTATACTTTCTTTTTTTGCCGCTAACGCCCCTAGGACTAATGTTGCACCTGCTCTTAAATCGGATACTGTAACAACTCCATTATGGAGTCTTGCCGGACCGGAAATTTTTGCTGCATGAAGAAAATTTATATCATCTCCTATATTAAAATTATAAAATTCTTCAGGGTTGCTTACCTTAGGGTTAAATAATTTTATTTTTGCTCCCATTTTCTCTAGTTCTGTTGCATAAGTAAATCGGTTCTCATAAACTGTTTCGTGAATTTGCGATACTCCTTTTGCTTTTGTCATAAGCACTGCCCATGGTCCCTGCCAGTCTGTCATAAAGCCTGGATAAAAATTTGTAACAATTGTTGTCGGCTTTAGACTGCCTTTGTAAAAAAACCTTATTCCGTCCGGTTTTTCCTCAAAGCCTCCATTTGCATCTTCAAGCTGATTTAAAAATTCAGTGATACCGGTTCTGCTTATTCCTTTTATAAGGATATCCCCTTCTGTTATTATTCCGGCCACGGCAAATGTAACAACTTCATTTCTGTCCGGACTAATTGTAAATCTTGTCCCCTTAAGTTTTTTTACACCCTTAATAACTATTACTCTTGTTTCTGTTCTTTTTACATCTGCTCCCATTTTATTTAAAAGCAAAATCAATTCATCTATTTCCGGTTCCCGCGCAGCATTTCTTAAAATTGTTGTACCTTCTGCCAAAACCGATGCAAGAATCATTGTTTCTGTTCCCGTATGCGTATTTTTAGAAAAAACGTAATGCGTTCCTTTTAATCCGGAGCTTGCGCTAGTATGAAAATAACCGTCTTCGCTTTCGTAATCCACACTTGTCCCCATTTTTACCAATCCATCTATAATTCTGTCTATCGGTCTTGCTCCGATTCTGCAGCCACCGGGATTAGGAATGATTGCCTTACCTGTTCTTGCAAGAAGGGGTGCTAAGAACATGTAGGAAGCTCTAATTTCCGCTGCTTTTTCAAGCGTAATTTTTATTGTTTTGAATTCACCCATTTTTATAGAAATAGAATGATCAACAATCTTAACTTTCCCACCCAGTTCTTCTATAATTTCTGCCATAATCTTAAAATCGGAAATTATCGGAATGTTATCGATAATTACTTCTTCCTTCGTTAGGCAAGCAGCAACCAGTGCCTTTAAGGCAACATTTTTAGATCCCGAAACAGAAACTGTTCCTGATAATTTTTTTTGCCCGTTTATAACTAATTTTTCCAGATTAAGCATTATTGTTAAATTTTAGTTTACTATTTACTTTATAAATGTCTCCTGCGCCCATTGTTATTATTACAGAATTCCTTTTATAACTTTTTTGCCCGATATATTTTATCACATCTTCCAAACCGGGCATGAATCTAACGTTAGGATGTAATTTTGCCATTGATTGAACTAAAAGTTGTGACGAAACCGAAGGGTCAATCCCTTCCCGCTCGGATGAAAAAATATTTGAAATAATTACTTCATCCGCATCGGAAAATGAATATAAAAATTCATCGAATAATTTTTTTGTTCTGGAATAAGTGTGAGGTTGAAAAAAACATATAATTTTTGATTTAGGAAATCCTTCTTTAAATGCTCTTAATGTTTTTTTAATTTCCGTAGGGTGATGAGCATAATCATCAAAAAGAAGTGCTCCCGAATTTAGACAACCAATATATTCTGCTCTTCTTTTGCTGCCTTTAAATTTTACAGCTTCCTTTTTTATTTTATCCATCGAAACACCAAGTTCCAGGCAAGCTATTATTGCAGCAAGTCCGTTTAGAACGTTATGCTCACCCAAAACGTTAAGAGTAAATTCACCTAAATTTACTCCCCTACCCTCTATCCAAAAAAAAGATTGTGTATTTGAATAATTTATTTTTTTTATTTTATAATCATTTGTATCTGAAAAACCGTAAGTTATTACGTTACCTCTATAATCATTTATTAGCATTTTTATCTGAGGATCGTCTCCGCAAGCAATTAAAATTCCGTCTTCCGGAAGATTTTGGGCAAACTTTAAGAAGACCTCTCTTATTTCATCAATCGATGAATAGATATCCGGATGGTCAAAGTCTATATTTGTAAGAACTGCAATTTTGGGATGTTGCCACAAAAGCTTTGGAGTTTGATCACTTAGAGGTTCTGTAGCATATTCATCCGCTTCTGCAACAAAATAAAAACCTTTTCCAAAATAACCGGCATTTGGTAGAGACGGCAGAGAAGAAGTACCTATTACAAAAGTCGGATCAAGACCAACTCCCCTAAGAATTGTTGCAATCATACCGGTTGTTGTTGTTTTACCATGGGTCCCGGCTACGGAAATACCATAGAATTTTCTTGAAAAAAGCTCACCGTCCATAAATTTCCCAACCGCTTTCCCTTGTGTCCAAACCGTTACTCCTCTATTTCTTGCCGCCTCCGCCTCTACATTATTAAAACCACCGTGAGCGCCGGTAATTATTACAAGATCCGCATCTTTTATGTTCTCCTTTGCAAAACCTAAATAAGGTACAATTCCGGCTTTTTTTAAAGATTCGTCGGTGATAAATTTTTTATCTACATCCGAACCTGTAATATAAAATCCCGCTTCTTTTGCGATAATTGCAAGAGGTGTCATGCCAACACCCTTAATTCCGGTAAAATGAATGTTTTTTATTTTCATATCATTCCTACAATAGTAGCAAACTCACCATATCTTTTGTTTTTACTTTTTCTTGCAGAATACAGGAAAGAGGAATTATCTTTTGTACAAATAGCAGAGAATTCCATATTTTTCCCGGAAATTCCCGCCGCCAGCAGAATTTCCTTAATTATAAATTTTAAATCTAAAAAATATTTATCTTCTTTTTTAGAATAAAATTTTTCAATATTTAAAAAGTTTTTAGAAAATTCATCAATTATCTTTTTACCAACCTCATAGCAGCATAGACCTATTGAGGGTCCTACTAAAACTTTTACTTCTTGCAAAGATTCGCCATCTGCTTTAAAAATTTTAACCGCTTCATTTAGAATTCCCGATAATATTCCCTTATATCCCGCATGAAAAACCCCAATCATTTTATTTTTAGAAGAATAGAACACAATAGGAGCGCAGTCTGCTGTAACAACTCCTAAGAAAATATTTTTATTTTTAGTTACAAGACCGTCTTTTTTGGGTATTATTTTTCTAGTAGCATTTTTAATAAATTCAATCTTATTTCCGTGGACTTGTTCGGGGAAAACCAGATTTGCCGGCTCTAGATTATTAAGCTTCATTGCTTTTTCCAAATTTTTCCACTTTAATTTACCATCTGTTTTTGTTGAACCGATTGCTCTTGTTGTAGAAAAAACTTTTATATTATCCCGACTAAATAATCTATAAGTTAATAATTTACTCATTATAGGGATTTATTTCTTACTTCCAAAGCTTCTTTAACCATTTTGTACTCATCCCAAGGTTCTTCTCCTTTACCATAATTCATAGATCCCTCCTGAGATTTACCTGTAATTAAAACCAAATCATTTTTTTTAGCCATTTGTATTGCAGCCTGAATTGCTTCTTGTCTATCCGGAATTCTAATAACTTCGCACTTTCCTTTTTTTATGCCAACCTCTATCTCTGCAATAATTGTATTAACGTCTTCTCTTCTTGGATCCTCGGCAGTTAAAATAACAATATCGCAATACTCCGAAGAAATTTCTCCTAGAAACGGTCTTTTTAGTACGTCTCTTTCTCCGGCGCTTCCAAAAACATGAATTATATTACCTTTAACAGTTGGTCTTACTGCTTTTAATATTTGTTCCGATGCATTTGAGGTGTGAGCAAAATCGATCATTACGCTAAAATCTTCTTGGTAAACATAGTCAACTCTGCCTATTGGTATATGAAAAGTTTTAAGGGCTTTTTTGATAGTTTCATCCGTTATCCCTAAGGCCTTACAGGTTGCAACCGAAGCTAGGACGTTATACTTATTAAATTCCCCTAATAAATTATTTTCTTTAATATCAAATGTACCTTCGTTATAATCGGCACTTTCGGAAAGTCCGTAAGTTATCCAATTTTTCTGGGTTTTTTGGCTTTTAATTTCCGGTAAAAACATATATGAGCTATCGTCGTTATTAACGACACATATTTTTGATTTTTTTAATAATTTAATCTTTGTTTTTAAATAAATATCATATGTTTTATGGTAATCCAGATGTTCATTCGTTACATTAGTTAGAACTCCCACTTTAATAGGAATTCCTACGATTCTGTTTTGATCAATTGCATGAGAAGTAATTTCTAAGACAAAATATTCCGATTTTTTCTCCCGGGCTTTTCTTAAAAATTTTTGCAGTGGAAAGGCATCAGGCGTGGTAACGTGAGAACCTGTATCATACACTTTGCCATCGATTACGGCAGCTATGCTTGATATCATTGAGACTTTAGCTCCCGAACGTTTTAGAATATGATAAATTAAACTTACCGTAGTTGTTTTTCCATCCGTTCCGGTTACAGCTACTACCTTCATTTTTCTCGAAGGAAAAAAGAATATAATATTAGCAGAAATTGCTACAAAAAAATGGTAAATATTTTTAATTCTTTGCCACATCGCTATATTATACCTCTTATTTAAAGCTTTCTCTACTCTTTTTAGGCTGAGATGTATAATGAAATTATGATCAAAAATATAAGTAAGAATACAATAATTTCTATGGATTTTAATTTGTTAAAAGACTTCTGGAATAAAAGCAAAGGCCTAATTAATAGCAACATTCCGAAAACCATTGTTTTCTATACCAGGTTTGGCATCCATACATTTGGTATGAAATATCCGATTGACGTAATAGTTGCCGATAAAAAATTTAAAGTTATTGCAATCTCCGAAAGTCTTAAACCAAATAGGATTTTTCTATGGAAAAAAAAAGGCAATCTGGTGATTGAATTGGAAAAAGATGTAATTTTAAAAACCCAAACAGAAATAAATGATTTTTTGGAATTAAACTTATAGGGATAGTTGACGTTTTTTATCCCAAAACTGTCCTCGTCTGCACAATTTTTTTACGTTTTTTTTATCGTCCAATAGCATCTCAACAGCCCGTTCTAAAAAGAGAGTGTTTTGGGAACTTTTTACTAAGATAACATCCCCCTTTTTAATATTATCTATAATATATTGTTTTGAAGAAGAAAAATCTTTAAATGCAGCAAACTTTAATTTGCTTTTTTTTAAAATCGGTTGAGCATATTTTAACATTAACGGACCAATTAGAATTGCAAAATCTACGGTTTCCGATAGCTTACGCGCAACGGTTTGATGCATTTTTTCACTTAATATTCCCAATTCTCGCATATCACCCAATATTGCCACTTTTCTTCTTATCCCCGATTTTTCTTTTAGAAAATCTAAAAGATCAATAATCGGCCGGAGAGTTGCATTATTGTACGAAGAGTCAATAATTGTAGTCTCCCTAATTCCTTTAAAAATAGTCATTCTTCCCGGAGGAAGAGCAAAATTCTTCTCCAAAGTTAATATTGCCTCATCATCTGCAATTCCTACTGATTTTGCAACTCCAACCGCCAGGGCAAACGAATATGCATAATGTTCCGGTAATGGATTTTTAAGATTTATCTGATATATTTTTCCACTAATTAACAATTGAGTATTAAAAGTGTGTAAATCCGAATCAATTTTTTTAATAAAAATATCAGCATTTTTGTCTTTTTTAGAAACCGAAACAACATTAGCCTTGATTTTATCCATGTTGTCCTTAATAAGGGCATCATCCAAATTAACAATTGCGTAACCTTTTTGGGGAATTGATGAAAGCAGAAGATTTTCTTCTTTAGCCGTTAATTCCAGGATTTTTTTTTCTGAACCTTTTGCTTCCGCCTCAAAGTATTCACTGTGTTCATAAGAAATATTTGTTAAAACCCCAACCGACGGAGTAATAATCTTTAACAAATAGCCCATATTGTTGGGCTCTTTAGGTCCGTCAATTCCCATTTCGGCAATATAAAAATCAAATTTTTGCCAACTGGTTAATAGTTTTATTTTGCATTCGATTAAAATCCTAAGCCAATCAAAAAAACTATAATTACCCGGGTCAATACCCAAGACGCTTAAGGGTATTCCGGTATGACTATTTTTACCGTAACTATTGCCAACGTTATACTTTTCTGACAATAAAATCCCTATAATTCCGGCAAGAGAAGTTTTCCCGCTACTTCCACCAACCCCAATGACTGTAGTATTATTTTTTTTAAGCTGTATTTTTGCTGATTTCTTTAGTATCCAAAAAATGATTTTTCCAAAAAATTTATTCATATAGCCATATATTATAGCTTAAATCACTCGCCGGGTGGTATCCCGTAATAAATTAACAAATCTTTGGCAATATCAAAAAATATCGGAGCGGCAGTCTCCGCACCGTAGATCGAGGACGTCGGGCGATTTAGAATTACAAGCATGGCAAATTTCGGATTATTCGCCGGAGCAAAACCAATAAACGATGCTATCGTTTTTGTCTGATCATAATGCCCTGCAATAGGAATAGACGCTGTTCCAGTCTTTCCGGCAATCCTATACTCCTTCAAACGTGCCCATGACGCCTCTCCTTTATCAACAGCGTTAACCATTATTTCCGTCATTACTTTAGCAGTTTCCGGAGAAATTGGGTTTCCTAAGGATTTAGGCTGAATTTTTACAGTCGAGCCGTCGGGATTTTTAATCCCGATAATTATATGAGGCTGCATTCTTTCCCCTTTATTTGCAATTGCAGACGTAGCACTTAAGAGTTCTATTGGTGTAATTGAAATTCCCTGTCCAAATCCTGTAGTTGCCAAATCTACCGGGTACCATAAATTTTCCGATTTTATTGTTGGAGAAATTTCTCCCTGAAGATCAATTCCCGTTAGATCGCCTATTCCAAAACGCTTTAGATATTTAATCATTCCGCTAACCCCTAGCTTCTGTGCCACAAAAACCATTCCTGTATTATCCGAGTGCATAATTACGTCAATCATGTTTATATCTTTGTAATACTTATCATTCCAGGTGTGAATATCGTAACCACTTACGGAAACAGGTCCTGCACATGCCGAACATTTTGTTTGCGGAGTTATGAGCTTTAAATCAAGAGCCGAAGACATAACTAATGGCTTAAAAGTTGATCCAGGCTCATATAAATCGGAAATAAAAGGATTTTTATAAACACTGTCGGGAGAATCTTCATAATTTTCCGGGTTAAAATTTGGAAAACTTGACATTGCTAATATTTCTCCTGTCTTAGGGTTAATTACCGCAGCCATTCCGGATTGAGCTCCAAATTTTTCCACACCCTCTTTTAATCTTTTTTCAACTAAAAATTGAGCCGAGCGGTCTAGGCTTAAAAGCAAATCGCTTCCATCAATTTGTTTTTCCAAATCTCCCAATTTTGCCAGAATTGGACGCCCAAAAGCATCGTGAATTTGTATTGCTTTTCCCTCTCTCCCTTTAAGAAGAAGATCGTAATATCCTTCGAGTCCAAAATAGCCTTTAGGTCTACTTAAATCATCTTTTCCGACAAATCCAATTAAGTGCGCTGCCATAGATGCTTCAGGATAAAATCTTGTATATTGTTCTTCAAATCCAACCCCCTGAAGACCTAGTTTTTTTAAATCGTTTTTAGCCTTAGGCTCAACTTCTGTTGCGATAGAAATCCAAAATCTGTCAAGCGAAAGATTTGCACTTACCGAAGCATGGTCAATCCCCAAAGTGGTTGATATTAATTCCGCTGTTTCTTTTAAATCTTTTACTTCTTTTGGATTTGCAAAAACCCGGTATGTTATTTTATTGGCTGCAATCGGAAACCCATCGGAAGTTTTAATCTCTCCTCTTTTAGAGAGTGTCGTAACTACTTTTCCATACTGAAGCTGTCCCATTGTTGAAAGCTCTTGAGCTTTAACAACTTGCCAGTAAAAAAGTCTAGCTATAACAACAAAAAAAGATAGGGTTATCAAACCGAGGATAAAACGGAATCTCCAGTTCATCGTACAGCTGCAATTGGAATTGCATTCGTTAAGGAATAGCCGGATTTTTGATTAACAAAACCCAATTTTTCTGCCCTGGAAGCTATATTGCTTAAAGAAGATTTGTCATAGACTTGCTCGCCAAGTATTGCATTTTCCGACTCGTAAAAGCTTAGATCATTTGTTACCTTTGCCAATAACGAACCTGTTGTTGCCATACTATTCAGTAGAATTGTTCTCGTAAGCGATAATAAAACCGTTACTAAAATTAAAAATCCTATTATTGCAAATGGTTTTTTCATATTAATTTTTCAAATACTCTCAGTTTTGCGCTCGCACTTCTCCTGTTGTTTCTAATTTCCTCCTCATTGGGAATCATTGGTTTTTTTGTAATTATTTTTCCCTGTTTGTTTTTCTCGAATTCTAAAAAACTATGCTTTACTATCCTATCTTCTAAAGAATGAAACGTTATAGTCACAATTCTTCCTCCCTTTTCTAAAAGATCTATTGCCTGAGGTAAAGATTCTTTTAAATTTTCAAGTTCGCTATTTACCGCCATCCTCAGGGCTTGAAACACTCTTTTACTTATTGCCGCTTTTATAAAAGGCGAAAGTGTTTTAGTTTTCAGACCGTACGCATCTTTAATTACTTCTAATAATTCCTCTGTTGTTTGTATCGCCTTTATTCCACGGGCCCTAACAATACGATCAGAAATGACCCTAGCACGACGTTCTTGACCCAATCTAGAAAATAATTCATACAAATCTCCTTTCGTTAAAATATTTATTAAGTCGCTTGCCTTTACCGCATTTTCCTTATCCATCCTCATGTCAAGCGGTCCATTTTTTAAATAACTAAACCCACGTTCTCCGGAATCAATTTGGTGAGAAGAAACGCCTACGTCATAAATAATTCCATCTACCTTTTCAAATCTATTTAAACGTGCAATTCTTGCAATATCTTTAAAATTACCCTGGGTCAAAATTAACTTTTGATTTTTGATATTTGATATTTGATTTTGGTTAATAAAGTATAATGCTTCCTGATCAAGATCAATTCCTAAAACCAATCCGCCATTTTCCAGCACTGCCCTGGTGTGTCCGCCTCCGCCCAGAGTCGCATCTATATACTTTCCGTTTTTTTTAACTTGTAAAAGTTCAATTGCTTCTTTTAAAAGAACGCTAACATGATAATCGTTCATTATTTGCTCTCTTCATTTCTGTTTTCTTCTACCAGTTTTTTTGAAATTGACTCAATGTTTTTTTCAAGATTTTTTCTGTATTCTTCCCAACGTTTTTTATCCCAAACTTCTACGTATCTTGAAAGACCTATAAAGACAACCTCGCTTTTAATTTGCGCAAATTCTCGTAAGTAACCAGGTAAGATAAACCTTCCCTTATTGTCAAGCTCGACATTGCTTGCCCCTCCAAGTAAAAATCTTTGAGTTTCTCTTGCCTCTCTATGAATAAATGGCTTACCTTCTGTTCCTTCGAGAAGCGATTTCCAACCTTTTTCCGATACGACGATGAGCGAGTTTTCATATCCTAAAGTTATTATTAATTTATCTCCCAGTACTTCTCTAAATTTTTTTGGGAAGGCAACTCTTGATTTTTCCCCAACTATGCCTTCATATTGACCTATTAACATATGTTAACCCCGAGTGCTTCGAGGCCCTGCCTTTCTATCCCACCTTTTCCCACTTTAGACCACTTTAAACCATTTTGGATCATTTTGAGTATCTTTGTCAATAGGGGAAATAGATAAAATAGTGTATTTTAAAATAAAAAAACACTAAATAACTAGAAATTTAAAAAAATGTTTTTAAAGAGGACTCTAGAGATCTAATTTTTCTTCTGCTTGATACACTTTTCCGTCCACTTTGGTTATCTTAACTACCAATTTTACCGACTTAACATCTTGATCATAATGACAAACATCAGAGCAGGTTCCAAGAACAATTTCCTGACTTACGCTTTCACCAGGCTCCTTTATATCTATATGACCAATTGCTCCTCTTGGAAGATCTCCTTTTGCAGTATAAGAAAGCTCATAATCAACCCCCGTAATATCTTTTGTGTTTGTAATTGTCATAATAACCTTTTTTCCGTCTGCACTTGCTTTTAGAGATAATCCGATCTCCGAAGGAATAATTGTCGGAATAACTTCAATTGTCGGTTGAATGTCCGTAGGAGCAGAGGAACCTCTTCGGGCGTTAAAAAGATAGACTCCCCCAATTAATACAAGAAGAACTACTACGATTAATGGAATTAATAATTTCTTATTTTTTAACACGTCTTATTAAATTGTAACAAAGCAATTAGTTTTGTCAACAACAGTTTTTGCGTCAAAGATCGGGTGCTCATGGGTTAGACAATGAGTGCAGAGATCCTCTTTTTTCCTTCCGATTGCCTTAACTAGTCCATCCAGACTAAGATATCTTATGTAATCAAGACCAATTCTTTTTGCTATGTCCGTCATTTTCCTTTCTTTATAATGTTCTCCCTTTTTATAAACAGCCGCTAATTTTTCTTTATCCGGGATATCGATTCCCAGATCACAAATATCTACAAACGGAGGAGAACCGGATAACAAGCCAACTTTTAAAACTCCTGCTTTTCTTAACGCTACCACAAGTCGCTTTGAAGTAGCACTTCTAATAACCGAATCATCAATTAAAACTAAATTTTTCCCTCTTACTCCTTCTGATATGGAAAACTTATATTCAAGCAGACTATCTCTTTGCTCGTCCGTATCTGCAATAAAAGTTCTAATTCCCGCTCCATACCTATCTTTATGGATTAAACCACTCCTGTATAGTATTCCTGATTTTTCTGCATACCCTTCGGCCACATGATTGCCCGATTCGGGAATACCACAAACAATTGTGTTTCTATCCGCAATTGGAAATTCTTCAGCAAGCTGCATTCCCATTCTTCTTCTAATTTCGGAATTGTCAAAACCATTTTCTCTGGAAGTTGGAAAAGCAAAGTATACAGGTTCTACAATACACCGGGCTGTTCTATCTCTACGGGCAAATTGAATTTTATCTATGTTTCCATTTGCAGCTATAATCATTTCTCCCCCCTTTATCTCTTCCCAATGGTTTACTTTTTCCATATGATGTTCCAGTCCGCGGGTTTCGGATGCCAAGATCATTCCATCTTCCGTATATCCAACAACTAACGGTCTTATTGAATACTTATCTCTTGCGCCAATTAATTCCCCATTATCTGTTGCAATTGTCAGAGCATATGACCCTTCTATACCGGAAAGGGCATTTTTAATTTTTTCCGGCCATAAATCCCCTTTGGAAAACATTATTCTCCAGGCTAAAACTTCTGTGTCTGTGTTTGATTTAAAAGGTATATTATCAGGAAGTTCTTTCCTAATGCGCGCAAGGATTTCATTCGGAATATTACCATTATGGGCAACTGCCAGACTTCTTCCTTCCCATTCAACTACATGCGGCTGTAAACAGGACTCTAACCCTCTTGATCCGGCTGTAGCATAACGGTTTTGTCCAATCCCAATAAATCCGAATAAATTATTTTCTGTTAAAACAGAATGGCGGGCAAAGACATTGCCTACTAATCCTTGTTTTTTATATAACCCAATTTCTCCTGCTTTACGAACGACTGCAATTCCTGTTCCGTCTTGTCCGCGGTGTTGCAGGGCCGCAAGAGAAACAACTATATCTTTTGCTACATCACGACCTTTAAAACTAATTGCACCTACTACGGCACACTTATCATGGGGTTTATCAATTTCGGTATAGCTGGAAGGAGCTTCGGTTTTTGCCATTAGCTGTTATTAGCAAGGCAATAATAACTTATTAATTTGTGTTTAACAATACAACAAAAAGGGTCAGCTAGAGGTTTTTACTAAAATATTCGGGTAGTTTTGTAATTTTGATTCTTTCCTGTTTCATTGTGTCGCGGTCACGCACTGTTACGGTCTTATCTTCCAAAGTTTCAAAATCTACGGTAATGCAGTACGGCGTACCTATTTCGTCTTGCCTTCTGTATCTTTTGCCAATACTCTGAGATACATCGTAATCAACCATATACGATTCTTTAAAGCTATCAAATATATCTTGAGCAATTTTTTCTAACTCCGGTTTTTTAGATAAAGGCAATATAGCAATTTTAAAAGGAGCTAATTCTTTCGGAAGTTTTAAGACAATTCTTGTTTCTTTTTCACCCGTTGCAGTCGAAACCTCTTCTTCGTTATATGCCGCAACCAAAGTTGCCAAAAGAGTTCTTTCTACTCCAAACGTAGGTTCAATAACATGAGGTATGTAAGCTTCGTGCGTCTCCTGATCGAAATATTTCATGTCTTTACTGCTATGTTTCTGATGAGCTGAAAGATCATAATCTGTTCTATAGGCAATTCCCCAAAGCTCCTTTTGACCAAACGGAAAATCGTATTCCAAGTCAACTGTTCTTTTAGAATAATGAGCTCTCTTTTCCGTAGGTATTTCATGTAAGTGTAGTTTATTTTTATCAAGACCGATCTTATCTGCAAATTTTTGCATAATACCTAACCACTCGTCAAAAATCTTTTGCCAATCCGCTTTAGGACTTATAAAGTATTCAAATTCGGCAATCTCAAACTCTCTGGTTCTAAATATAAAATTACCCGGAGTAACTTCGTTCCGGAAAGCTTTTCCAATTTGAGCAATTCCAAATGGAATTTTCTTCCGCGAAGTTGCCAAAATCAATTTAAAATCCGCAAACATCCCCTGAGCCGTTTCTCCCCGCAGATACGCTAAAGATTTTGCATCATCCAAAACTCCTATTTGGGTTTTAAATAAAAGATTAAAATTCCGTGGCTCTGTCCAGTCTATCTTTCCGCAAGTTGGACATTTTACTTTATTTTTATTAATAATTTCTAAAACTTCTTTTGGAGACTTACCTTCTACGTCTATTCCTGTTGCATCTTCGACTAAATGATCTGCCCTAAGTCTATTCTTACAACTTTTACAATCTACCAACTGATCCGTAAAACCGGAGACATGACCTGAGGCTTCCCAAACTTTTGGATTCATAATAATTGCGCTATCTAAACCAACCATGTCCATCCGCTCTTGCACAAAAGTCTTCCACCATAGTTTTTTAATATTATTTTTAAGCTCAATCCCAAGAGGTCCAAAGTCCCAGGTATTTGCCAATCCACCGTAAATTTCCGAATCCGGAAAAACAAATCCTCTTTTTTTAGCTAAATTTGTAATCTTTTCCATTAGATCTTCCATAAAAATCACTATAGCATAAAAACCGGTCTTTTGAAAACCATCCACGGGAATATAACTAAACGCTGATGGCTAGAGGCTAGTGGCTGATTGCTGGTTGTTTAGCAAAACGCTACTTGGCGGGTTTTTAATTTCTTTTCCAAAATCTGTTCTATAAAAGAAATTGTATTAAAATTTTCATCAACACTTATTGGCTTTAAAAAACCCAATTGAACCAGAATTTTTATTTCAAAAGCTCTTATTATTTTTTCCGGATCGATAGTGATAATTATTAACGATAACGTTTCCTTAAGAAGCATAAAAACATCCCAATTTTCTTGATTATCCGGACATAGATTATCAACTAATTCACAGATGTGATAAGCGGAAGAAATTTTTTTAAGGTCACTTTTTATATCCGAAAACGGCTCAATTGTTTTTGCTTCTATTAAAATTGGCAGGTTTTTACCATAGTATAGCGATATTGCCGAATAATTTAACAATTCTACATGCGGAGATCTTCTGCTATTTATCTTTCTTATTCCCGGAGCTTTAACCTGAATCTTGCCATATCTCTTGGTAAAAATTGTTAAAATCTTATCTGCTTCACCTAAATTACGTCTTTTTATAACAATTCCTTCGGTCTTATAGCTATTCATATTACCTGGGAAAAACCAGTCTAAATTCCTTATCTGTTAAAAGATCAAACTTCTCAAGACTTTTTCCGCCCGCGTTAATCGTGTAGGTAAATCCGGCAGTACCCGGTTGTTTTTGTATTAATAGGGGCAAAGGAGATGTTTTTTCCAGTTTAAACGGTAATTTATAGGTAAGAGTAAACTTTGCCGACCCTCTTGGCCTTACTGTTAAAAAACCTTCGAAAACAGTTTTGTCTAATTCGTCATAAGAAGTAACCTTAGCTTCCGAACCTAATGAACTAATCAGTTGACTTCCTTTTGGCACATAAATTCTAAACCAGTTTCTTAATACCGCGTTTAAACAAAGATTTCCTCTTTCCAAATTGCAATCGGAAGGAGCATATGGATTTTTGTAGGTAATAGTAACTGTTTTTGTAATTTCTCCGTCACTTTTAACTTCATAATTTTGATCAACTGCTTCAGATACAAACATATTTGATTTTGCTCCTCCAAAGTTAGACTCATTTATATGGAAATAGTCTCCTTCTGCTCTCATTATTCTTCCGGAAGCATTTAAAGACTCAAAGCCTAGCTGTGCATCGGTATTATATGAATAAAACAGAATGTGCTTTTGAGCAGTCTGTTTTAACATTTCTTGAAACAACGGTCCCCAATAAAGTTTAGGAGAAGAAGAAAAAGCCTTCTCCATAATCGCGTACATTAACTCACCTATAATCCCTTTACGGTTTTCCCTAGTGCCTTGAACCGGCTTATCGGAAAAAACTTCCAGCATATAAATTACCTGAGGACAATCGCATCTTGGATCTATTTTAGTTGTAAATTTAGTTCCATTTACCTGAACGTCTCCTAAAATATTCATCGCCGAAACTAGTGCCTGAGTATCTACCGCGATAATACCATCCACTTTAGGACCGGGTGATTTTGCATATAATTTATTAAATTCTTCCATGGAAACAACAAAATCCGGAGAAAGATTTGTATCTCTTAAATTAAGTCTTGGCACATTTGCAAGATATTTTAAAATCGGTTTAGGAGCAACAGGTTTATTGGGAACAGTTGCATCCAAAGTATAAATATCACCGGAAGTATCGACATGAATTATTCCTCTGTCAAATCTAAAAACCGAATATGCGGTAATAAAACCTCCCGTAGATCTTAATTCTTTGTCATTTTGAAATAGCACTAAATATTTTTTCTCTTTTGGTTCACCAAGAATTTCCGGAAGAACTTTAATAAGCGGCTTTGCTTCATCAACAAAAGCTACTCCCTGATCCGTTAGACTCCTTGCCATATCAAGATTTTCTCTTATTTTTTTACCAACCAAAAAAGACGGATATCTATTCGGATCTACATTGTCCACTTCTTTTTTTGCGTTAGAAAGTTTTATTGCAATTTCATCTATCTTCGGTGTAATTTTTCCCATTGTTTTAACTGCAGTCTGCACTCTATTTTCCGCAGATCCGGAAACAAAACTTCCTTGACCTTTTAGTCCTAAAACGTCGGCATACGGCTTTACCGAGTTAACCATTATTATGGAAGCATCAAGTCCATATGAACCGGCACTAATAAGATGCACTGCATCGTTATAATATGCATTTGCAAAAGGAACATATCCAAGATAACCCATTCTGTTTAAATCTTTTTGAGTAACCTCTAAATTTTGTTTTGCTTTAACAAGTTCAACCGAAGCAAGCTCTACATTTTGTTTTTTAAGAGCATCCGCTGCAATTTTTGCCTGAGCCATTGTCTTTTGGGCAGATTTATAAACTGCTCTCGCAGGAAGCGCAACTCCAAAAATAGCAAATAAAAGAAAAATCAGTATTAAACTTATTAATACTTTGCCTTTTTTACTTGTTGTAAATTTTTTAAAACGATTTCTTTTATGTGCCATTTGCTTAGCTTCTCCTTTTTTTACTTCTACTACGGGTTGTGCCGTGTCCAGATCTATTTTTTCAAAACCTTCCATAACTTATATGATATCTAAAAAATAACGATTCTGTCAACCGTATTCCTAGTTAGAACTTAAAATTTAGGATTTAAGATTTAAGAATGACGAGGGGAATGTGGAATTTTCGCGACCTGCACTAGCACCAATTAACTTTATTTACAAAATAAAGTTCTTCCGCGTTGCAAATAAAAAAATTTATATTGACCGAGACGAAAGAAAATTTGAAATTTATAGCGCACCTTTTCCGGAAATCATCGCCCAGGGGGTTTTTAGAATAATCCACAAATCGTAAAAAATCGATCTTTTCCTAACATATTGTGCATCCATTTCTATTCTTTTATCAAAATTAATTTCGCTTCTTCCCGAAACCTGCCAATATCCGGTTAAACCCGGCTTAACAGAAAGCACTACCTTTACCGAATCTCTGGTTGTAGGATATTTTTTTTGTTGTTCCCTTAGCTCATCCGGATAATACGCTCTTGGACCGACTAAACTCATTTCTCCATTTAAAATATTAAAAAACTGAGGAACTTCATCTAAAGAATGTTTTCTAATAAAATGCCCAATATTAGTAATACGGGGATCATCTTTTAGCTTGTAACTTCCTTTTCTATATTCGGCGTAATATTTAGAGAATTTTGGATTTTTTCTAAGCATGTCGTGGGCATTTTGAACCATTGATCTAAATTTATACATTTTAAACGGATTTCCGTTTCTACCAACCCTTTCCGGGGTATCGGCAAGAACCGGACCGCTTGAGTCTAGTTTAATAGCAATTGAAACAACAACAATTACCGGGGAAAAAATTATTAGTAAAATAAGGGACGCCAATATATCTAACACTCTTTTTGTAATTTCGTAAAAAACACTTTTTTTTATTTCGATATAAGGCATAATTTTAGGTAAGATTCTCGTGTTCTGTTCCGCTTAGACTCTCTACCAATTTTTTAATTTTTGGAACAGAATCTTTTGAACAAACCAAAAGAACATCGTCTGTATTAATAACAAGCATCTTTGTTAAATCAATACCTACAACTAATTGATCCGTATAATTAAAAACTAAATTATCCGAAGAATCCTCAATAAGTACTTTTCCCTTCGTAACATTTTCATTTTTTGAGACCTCCAAAGCTTCCTTTAGTGCTTCCCATGCGCCAACATCGCTCCATCCCAAATCTGCCGCAATTACATAAACATATTGAGGATCTATCTTTTCCAAAACTGCGTTGTCGAAACTGATTTTTTCAAAAGTAGGATAAATCTTATTAAGAACATCCTTATAACTATTTTTACCAACTGCATCTTGAATTTTTATAATTCCTTTCCATGTTTCAGGAGCAAATTTTTCATATTGAGAAAGTATAAATTTGGGGGTAGTAACAAAATAACCGGGATTCCAGGCATAATGTGGACTTGCCAAAAATTTTTCCGCGTCTTCGAGACTTGGTCTATATATAAGTTTTTTAAACCTAAAAATTTTAGTTCCTCTATCCTGATCCACTTCTTCTCCAAATTCCAACCAGCCTAAATTTTGGTTTGCAAATCTTGCCCTTTGCCCAATAAAAACAATTGAGTTCTCTTTTTTTAAAACCAATTTTTCAGCAAATCCTAATACTTCTCTAAAGCGCCTTTCTTTTTTAACAAAATGATCACTCCAGACAATTGCCACAGGCGAATTAGGATGCTCTTTACCAATAATCCCCATGGCAACTCCCACTGCCGGTCCGACATCCCGCATCTCCGGCTCTAAGATCAAATTATTACCGGGGATTTGCGGAAGATGAGTCCTGATTAAATTTTCATATTTTATACCTGTAGATATATAGATATCTTCAGGCTTAAAATCGGGCTGTAATCTTTCGACTGCAAGTTGTAGCGTAGATTTATCTCCGAGTATTTTTTCGAATTGTTTAGGAGTATTTTTTCTTGATAATGGCCAAAGTCTTGTTCCTACTCCTCCGGCAAAAATAACTACTTTCATGCTCCTTCGCTCCTTTTATTCTTCTTATTCATAATTCTCTGTTTCCTAAACTTAAAAAATTTAAGCTTCGGAAGCTTGACCCTTCCGTAGTTTTAACGAAGAAGGGTCATTTTATTTTTTTATATTCCTCTTTATAAAACTCTTAATCTGTTTTTCAAAAACCGGAAAGGCAAAACGCTTCACGTTTCCCTTACATAATAAACTATTATATCTCCTGCTGTCGAATTTTTTCAATACATTTTTAAGAGAATCAACGCTTTGCTTACTAAAAAATTCTCCGGTTGTTCCTTCTTTTATAATATCTAAAGCTCCTCCACCTTTAAAAGCAATTACCGGTTTACCGAATGCCTGGGCTTCGACCATTGTCAGTCCGAAGTCTTCTCTTCCCGGAAAAATTAAGGCCTTACTGTTTTTATAATAAAGAGCAAGCTTTTCATCGGATACGTTCCCTAAAAATTTAATCGTTGGTCCGGCAATTTTTTTAAGTTTACTTTCGTCCAGACCTGTCCCAATTATCTTAAGATTTAGATTTAAAATATTACAGGCTTTTATCGCTATATCAACCCTTTTATAGAAATTAGTTAATCTTGATACTACCAAAAAATAATCATCATTTTTAATTTTCTTTGTTTTTTTATTTAGAAATTTATCAAACATTGTAAACGGCGGGTAAATAATTTCCGATTTTTTGTTGTAATATTTTTTTATCCTTTTCTGAACTTCACTGGATATCGCAATATATTTATCAGGTCTTCTAGAAGCCTTTTTATCCCATTTTTTTAAATATTCAATTGTAGGAGTAGCCAATAAGCGAAGCACCGGATTTTGAAAATAATCCTTAATTCCACTCCATAAATATCTTGTCGGAGTAAGACAATAACAAATATGTAAAGTTTGAGGATTTGTAATTATTCCTTTTGCCGACTCACTTGTGATCGAAATCACAAGATCATAATCATCAAAAACAAAACTTTCAAATGCATGCGGCATAAAAACCGCAAAGCCCTCATGGAAAGAACTTGCTAGAGGAATACCTTGCAAAAAAGACGTTTTTACGTTAAACACTTTTGCCCAAGGAGCTTTTTTTTTATTATAAACCGAAGTGTAGAGATTGGCATTCGGGAAAATTTTTCTAAAAGCAAGTAAAACTCTTTCTCCCCCACCCCATTTATTTACACGGTCATATACTAAGGCAACTTTCATAAGCTTCTAGCGTTTTCTCTGCAACCTTTTGCCAAGAAAAATCGAAAACATGATTAAATGCTCTCTGAATTAAAATTTTAATTTTCCTGTCCGATTTATTAAGATATACAAAATTTATTTTTTTGAATATCTTTTCCGGATCATCAGGATCAAAGAATATAGCATTTTTACCGCATATCTCATGAAGTGCGGGAATATCCGATGCTAAAACTAAACATTTATTTGCCATTGCTTCCAAAACCGGCAGACCAAATCCCTCCATAAGCGAAGGCATTATTAAGGCAATTGCATTTTTATAAAGCTTTGCCAATTCTTCATCCGTAACGTTCTCGCGGAAAATAATTCTATTACTAAGCTTCATTCTGGATACTTTTTCTTTTAGCCTTTTATAGAAATAATCTTCCTTACCAACTAAGATTAGTGGGATATCTTTTTTATTAAATTTTGAATACGCCAGAATTAAATTATTAAGATTTTTATGCGGATATGCATTTCCAACATATAAAAAATATTTCTTTCTTAAGGAATTTTCTTGCAAGGTTATAACCTTATCGTCTACCGCCTCGTAAATTACTTCTATTTTATTTGGCATAATCTTAAGATGGTCAACTATTTCCTTTTTTGTTTCCTTGGAAACTGTAATTATTTTTTTTGCATTATCGGATGCTTTAGTAATTACATATCTGTATCCAATTAATTTAAGTTTATATAAAAAAGGCATTAAGGTAGAGGCCTTCCCTGTGGGGAAATGATCTATTATCAGATCGTGAATTGTAATTATGTATGGTTTTTTATAAGATACGGGCACGGAAAAATAAGGAAAATGAACAAGATCTAATTTTTCTTTCTCTAAAACTTTAGGGAAATTAAGTTGTTCATCCAGGGTATGCCATCTAATATCTGCTTTTACTATTTTCCATTTTTTATTTTTGCCCGTTTTTACACAAGATAAGATTTCAGATTTTATTAATTTATAGTCGCCGGACAATACAAAAAGAACATAATTATTGTTTGAATCTATTAGTAGAAGATTTTTAACCAGATTTCTAATATACCTTCCAACACCTGATTCACTCCAAAGACGGGCATCAATTCCAATTTTCATAAGCGCATTATAACCAATAAAAACCTATTAGACAATAAACTAAAATATTCTTATTTTTTAAAAAACAACTACTTAACTTTTTTTAATTTTCTAAAAATTCTAAGCCTATATATTTAAATGAGGAATTATTTTGTTCGAGTAGAAATACTATACAATAAAAACTAAGCACTCTTGTAGACAGACTCCAAAACAGAAACTATCTTTTCCCAATCATATTTTTTTTCAATCAAATTTCTCGCATTTTTTGTTAGTTCTCTCAAGAGATTATTTTCTTTAATAAGTCTAATTACCTGTTTTGCCAGTTCATTCTCATTATTCCCTACCAACACTTGTTTTCCATTTACGGCTCCAAGACCTTCAATTCCCAAATCCGTTGTTACCACGGCAACTCCGCTTGCCATCGCCTCTAATATCTTAAAGCTTGTTCCACCGCCGATTCTTATTGGAGCAAGTAGAATATCAGCTCTTTTATAAACATCGGCCGAATCCAAAATATTTTCATCAAAAATAATACCTTCTTTTCCAAAAGATTTAATTTTTTGAGGAATTTTTTTACCGACGATTAATAACTTTGTTTTTAAATTTTCTTCTAAAATAATAGGCCAGATTTTAGATAAAATTTGTTCAACTGCGTCGATATTTTGCATCCATTTAAAATCTCCTATAAACAGCACCGTTTTCTTCCCTTCAGTTTTAAGTTTTATGTTTTTAGTTTTAAATTTATCTAGGTCGACTCCGTTTGGAATAACTACAACATCGCTTCTATTCATTAATTTTTTTTCTATTTCCGATACTGCAACAAGCTTTGTCGCTTTTTGCCAAAAAAGTCTTTCCAATCTTTTAAGTTTTAGAACATCTAAATATAAGAGCGGCTTAAGCATAAAAGAAGCTTTATCGGCATATTTTTTATAAACCAAATGTTCAATATTATGCTCAACTAAAACTACAGGCAAGGAGCGGAGCGACGCAGTGAGCAACAATGTCTTAGGCAAATTTTGCATTACGTAAAAAGTCTCTACATGAATTAAGTCGTAATTTTCATTTTTTGTCTCATCTTTTATTAATTTTTGCATTTCCTTACTAACATGTCCTGTTACCAAGAATGAATTAAAAGAAAATCCGGTTTTAATAATATTAGAAAGCGACCATTGTTCTTTCCTTTCTACGGTTAATACCTTTTTGCAAAATTTTTGGAGTTCTTCTATATCCCGGTCTGTCTGATAATTGCGCTTTTCACAAATCAAAGTAATTTCGTGTTTAGCAGAAAGTTTTTTTATAATATTATAAAGTCTTATCTGCCCTCCGGAAAAAAGCGGAAAGGGCAGAAATGACGCGACCATTAATATTTTCATTGTTTTTGTCTTAAGTTAAAGATAACATAATCCGGAGAATTTTTAATTATTTTATAGGTCTTCCCAATTCCTAAATCTTCTTTTGTAGGATTAACAAAAATTAAGTATTCCGCTCCCATGCTAATCATTTCCGGAAGGGGTTTTTCAAAACTTGCCCATCCGGACCTATTTGTTTGATATAGAAATGATGTATCCCCGTTATAATTTGCAATAACTTTTGCATTTTTAGGAGTAATTTTATCGACCTCTATTCCTGCACTGACTATTGCCCGATTATTAATGTTAAAATAATCCTTAACCTGATTCCAGCTAAAGATATACATTAATATAAGCGGAATCAATAAACTAATTAAGACAAAATAATTCCTTTCTTTTTTAAAGTTTCGCAAAACTTGTCCTATCCCTAAACCTAAAAAAATTACAATTGAGGGAATTATTAATATTTGGTAATAATCATGCTGGACATTTCCTCTGGCGATTACAAAAACATAAATAAGAGATGCAACAGCAAAGGATAAGAAAAATAAGAAGTCCTGTTTTTTAAGTTTTGGTATAAATCCTAATAAAAGAAAGAAGATTCCAAAGTAACCTAGGATTAACTTAGTTAGTCTTTCAAAAAATATCCATCTAAAAAATGCCGGTCTAAATCTTATATTTCCTTCGTTAAAAAGCCAATTGCTTGCAGGAATTCCTTCCGGGAATTGCATTATCCACTTTCTCCAGAATATTAACGGAGCAATAGAAATAATAACCAGTAACCATAATTGCCATTTTTTAAAAGCTGAAAATTTAAATTTTTCAAATGCCAAATAAATTATTGGCAAGGTAAAAAACAACGCATACGGTTTTAATAGAAAAGAGCAAGAAACAAAAAACAACGACAAAATAAATCTTAAGTCGTAAATCTTAAGTCGTAAATCTTTTTTCATCCATAGTTGAAAAAAATAAATACTGCCTAGCGAGGCAGTAACCATAGTCTGGTCCGGAAGAATCGTTCTTCCATAAAATACAGAAAAAGGAATGGTAGCATAAAAAAATGCCGCTATAAATCCTGCGAGACCATACCCTCTATTTTTAAGAATTAAATAAATAAAAACAGTAGCAAAAAGCGAAGAAATAATAGAAATAATTCTCCCCCATTCTTCTAAGGTGAAAATGCCAAAAAATTTAAACCCTCCTGCCTGAAGGGCATTATAAATAGGAAATTCAACAAATCTATAGCCTTTTGGATTATCTATTCCGGATGGAACATTAGACAAATCATGATATGTCGGATGAAGAAAATCAAAACCATTTTTAACAAAATTTCGGGAAACAGAAGATGTATCGGCCTGCCGCCAAGAATGCCAATCGGCAATTGGACCGTCAAACCTGTAAAGTCTCGTAACGAGTGCGCATAGAAGAATTGCCCCCAAGACTACAAATTCTAATTTTTTCATTTTATTTCCGCTATCATTCCATCTTTATCAAAGTAAAATACATAGTTATCTAAAACCTTAGCAGCTGTAAGTTCTTCTTTAATTCTTCTTGCTTCTTCTATATCTTTTAGCTTAACAATCTTTAAAGTTGAATCTCTGTAAACAAACCAAATCCCATCTTCAAGTCCAACAGGAAAAATCCATGCCTGCCCCTGTTTAGTTGGAATGTTGGCAATATAAAAAGTGGAATTTTTCTTAACATCCTCATTATATATTCTTAAATAAGCAAGTGTTCTATTAGTTATTCTTCCGGATCTTGCCCATTCTTTTCTTTCCATTTGCTGTTCTCTCCAATAAAAAATTCCCAGTAAAAAAACTAATATTACAATAATTAAAGCTTGATATTTCTTGTTCCTTAATTTCTTAGCACCAAAATTCGAAATCCAAATAATTAAAACACTTAGAGCAAATACGAAGCCTATTGACGAAAGGTAACCATATCTCTCGGCAATATTTCCAAGACCTAAGAAAGTAAGTAGGGATGTAAAAGAAAATATTATCGAATATATAAAAATTCTGGATAATTTTTCGTGGAGTAATTTTTTAAACCTCTCTTTATTTAGATAAACAACAATTGCGGCAACTGTTATGAAAAATAATAAAAATATTATGACTATTCCGACATTCTGTCTTAATACTAATCTGGAATAATCATAAACTGCAAAAAATCTCTCTCCAAATATATACACTCCCCAATATCCGGCAAAATTTCCAATTACATTTTGTGGAAGATGAACTAGGCTATACGAATAATCTCCGCCAATTGGAGCAGTGTTGCTAAGTTGTCTTACGAAATAATAAACAGGAATTAATAAAACAAACGGAAAATACGATAAATAAAATTCTTTGTCCTTTTTATTTTTTAAAAATAAATCAATCGTTATTATCAGAAACGGAAAAACAATTCCCATTTCATAAGATCCTAAAGCCAGTAAATAAAATAGCAGAGATAAAACATAAAAAATAAAAGATTTTGTTTTTCTAAACTTTACAATCAACATTAGTCCGTAAACTATAAAAAGGACGCATAAAAGAGTTGATATTGTTGCAAACCAATAAAGAGTTTCACCCTGAATAGGTAAAACTAGAAATATAAAGCTTGTTATAAAAGCAATTAACTTATTCTTAAAAAGTTTAAAAGATATTATGTAAACTACCAGTCCGGTTAATAAATGAATCAATAAGGCGAATAAGTGATATCCGTAGGGCTGGAAAGAAAAAAGACTCCACAAGAAGAAAACTATAGTTTTCGTAACCGGTCTATAGAAAAATCCGTCCGAATTAATAAAGTATCTCGGCAAATCCTGAATCGTTGTATTGGCAGCCCATCTAAGCCAGGAAAAATCATCTCCCACAAAAAACGTCCCGATAGAAGGACCAAAAAAGACTAACGTAATTACAAAAAGATAAATTAAAATAAATACATGGGAAGTAAATATCTTTCCAAGACTGTCCCTGAGATTAAACTTATTTTTATATAAAAGAATTGTTCCCAATGCAATTCCCAGTAAAATCCAGAGTGTCTCGGCAACCTTGGATGCCTCAAACACATCAATTAAAGTTGCATTTAAGAAAAGTCCCAATACTCCTCCGGCAATACCCAATAAGTACCCTTTTGCAAGTTTAGATTCAATTTTAGGCAAAGCACTTTTAAGAATCAATCCAAAAACAATAAATATAAATATAAATGAAAAAAATCCAAATGTTCCTGTTTCTCCAAGCATTCTAAGATAATCATTATCAGATGCAAGAGTAATCGTAGAAAAACCACTTCCAAAAAGCGGATTTTTTAAAAAAGCTTTCCAAGCATTCGGCCATTCCGCCTGAAAACGAGTTGTTAAAGAAATATCGTAAACTAAGACTTGTTTAATTAAAAAAGTTCCGGAAACACTGGTTATTTCTACTCCTCCATTCTCCAATTTCAATCTTCTTGCTTCTTCTATGGATAATCCTTTACTAATTAACGCGCTATTCGTAGATATCTGCATTCCCGATTGAGGTAGTCCTATAAACCCGGTCCCTTCCGGAAGTCTCTGAGACGGAATATTTTCCAAGATAGATTTATCTTTTGCCAATCTACTTTTTAATTCATCCGATAAATCTGCCTGTCCGACAATTTGTCCTTGGTTATTGGTTACAACAGATGCAAACCTTAAAGTCTGCATAAAACGTGATGCCATAGATCCACTAAACAAAAGCATTAAAAATACACTTAATAAAATAAATGGAAAAATATATTTTTTCTTATTTATAAAAGAAAGGGCAAAAGAAAGACCGCCCAGATAGGCAACAAAAGCGTTTCTGGAGGAAGTAAAAATTAAGATTGTTATAGAAAGAATCGACAAAATAAATAAAAGTTTTTTCGTTATAGATTTTTTTAAACTGAAAAAAACTCCGATTAAAATTGGGATTACCAAAACAAGGTATGCAGATAAATCGTAGTGTCCTGCAAAAGTAGATGTTACGCGGGCATTAGAAGGCAAGCAAAGAGGAATTCCCTTTGCAAATTCTTCATTTCCTGTCTGAAAAGACGGAAAGCAAAAGGAAAATTTTTCAAAAAACTTCGGGAATGCTCCCCAAGCAGATAAATAAAAGTGCTGACCAACTCCATATAAAGAAAATCCTAAAATTGTTGCCGAAAGAACGATTAAATAATCTTTTAAATCTTTTACGCTTTTAATTGTAGAAAACGCAATAAAAAAAAGAATCATGTATTCTATTCTTCTTACGTAAGAAAGGATTGCTACTCTTGGAAAAAAATTTTCAAAACTAGGTCCAATGTAAATTAAGGAAAAAACTAAAGATATAAGTCCAACTCCCCAATAAATAAAAATTGACCAGGAGATAGAAGTATTTATTTTAGCCCTGCGGAAAATTAATTGAATAAACCAAATTATGGTTAATCCTAAGATAAAAAAATCCTCTAGTCTTATATATACCCAAGTATGAGCAATATTAATGCTTGGAAGTTTTGGATACAGAGCAATTAATCCTATTAAAAAACAAATTCCAAATTTTAAAATATTTTTATTTAAGTATTTTAGAAACCTCAGCATACGTTTTAACACCATAAACCATTTGTAATTTTTTCTATGGATTTAATATTATAAAATGTAGACATCTCGTTCAAGCAGAGCTTACCTAAACCAAGCTGCCCTTCCTAACTTATAACTTGGATTTTTTAGTTCTCTTTCTTTAATATGCTTTGCGGGCACACCTCCAACAATCGTAAAAGGCTCAACGTCCTTTGTTACTACTGCACCCGCTGCAACGATTGCGCCTTTTCCCACTTTTACGCCAGGCAAAATTACCGACCTCGGTCCAATAAAAACATAGTCTCCTATAATAACAGATTCAATTCTTGTTTTAAAATCCGGATCATGCACATCGTGCTCTGCATTATAAATCATAACCTCGCTTGCAATATCAACATGATCTCCAATGGTTAAATTTCCTCTTCCGTCCAGAACTATTCTTTCACCTATTATCGTGTCTTTTCCTATGGAGATATTAGGAGGATAGTAAAATATCGCGTTCATATGAATTACCGAACCTTTCCCAATTTTTACTCCACACAATCTATAGCAAAACCTTCTAAAATAATGCGAAGGAATATACCCAACAATTTTTAACTTAAAATTTATTAATTCCCAAAAAATTGTTTTTAATCTTCTAATAATTCTTCCAATCATACTTTATATTTTATACTTGATACCTCATACTTTATTCTTCATAATTTATACTTTTTTTCCAGTTTCTTCCAAAACATTCAGTGTTTTGTGCGCCGTTTTTTCCCAAGAAAACTTTTTAACCTGCTCATATCCTTTTTTTATCATTTCTTCCCTCAATTCTGAATTCTGAATAATAGATTCTAAATTATTTTTTATGTCTTCGACATCTTCCGGGTTGCAATACAATGCGGCATCTCCTCCTGCCTCAGGAAGGCTCGAGACATTACTTGTAACAACCGGACATCCATGTTGCATTGCTTCCAAAATAGGTAAACCAAAACCTTCGTAAAGGCTTGGTAAACAAAAACATAAAGCATTTTTATAAAATGACTGTAGATCTTCGTCGGAAATGTTTTCTAAGAATTTTACACATTCTTTTACGCCAAATTTTTCAGGTGCTGCTAAAATTTCCTCATATTGCCATCCCTTTTTCCCCACAACTACCAAATCAAGGTCCTTTTTAAGGTCTATGTTTTCAGTTTTAAGTTTCGAAAATGCATCCACAAGCCTTACGATATTCTTGCGTGGCTGAAGCGTCCCTACAAAAAGAATGTAATCTCCATTAATCCCAAACTTCTTTTTTAGTAGTTTTGAATTTTGCATTTTGAATTTTGAATTTGTTTCGGATTTAGTATTTTGAGTTTCGAATTTTAAACCTGGATAGATAACTTTTAGTTTGCTATCCGAAACATTGTACGCTTTAATTATATCATTCTTGCTGGACTCACTTATTGTAATAATTTTTTTAGCTTTCTTTATTGAGTATTTTCCCCAGACTTTTAACTGGTATAAGTCCTTTTTTTTAAAAAAATTAGGAAAGTATAGATAAGAAACATCTAAAATTGATATTACCGACGGTTCCAAAATATGTAGGGGAAGATAATGCGTCGGAGAGAAAAAAACATCAATTTTATTTTTGTAGGCTAATAGTTTTCTCGATAAACCAATCATTGTCCAAAGTTTTTTAGAAGTTACTACTTCGTATTTCCAGTTTTCATTTTCTTTTGGTAAATCGGCAGAGGGTTTAACGGGTAAAAAAATTGTATATTTATTTTTCTTGTCTAAATTAAAAAGACTAAGCAACATTTGATAGCAAAATTCACTGCTTCCGACTCTATTTGGAAGACCTGTTTTTTTGTTAAAGCCGAAACGAGGCACAACTGCCTCATAACCGTTTATTCCAATATTCATATTAAAAATTTAAAATTTAAATTCTAAAACCTAAATCTTAGTTTTATATTTTAAGCTTTATGTTTATTTTTAAGTTTTCAGTTTTACGTTTTAAGTTTACTTAAGTTCCGGGATATATTACAGATAGTCTATCTTTTCCTATATTAAGAATATTTTCCGCGTCTTCTGCGGTTGAATTAGAAATGCAAAAGATCTTGCTTGATTCTTTCTTAACCCATTTTAATTTTCTTTTTTGCGTGTTTACAATTTTTAAATCTGTTTCCTTTGGATATTTATATACTACTAAATCATAAAGAATAGTCGCTTTTTTTGCTTTTTTGGTTGGTGGCTCTGTCCAGTCCGAAGTAATAAACACATCAATATCTCCAATATACCATTCAATCGGAGCAATATGCAGCTTATTCCAAAGTATATCTAAAACCGCCGGCGGTATTTTGAATTGTCTAATTGTGACATTCGGGCTTGATTTGATTTTTAATATTTGATTTTTAATATTCTTTCTTAACGATGAATAAAATAAAACATAATTATTTTTTTTATCATACTTAATTAGATTTTCAACAAGGTTTTTAAGAAAGATCGCTACTCCTGTCTTCTCGTACGCAATTTGCGAAATATCTATTCCAATCTTCATCCTGTTAAATAAGATTTATGTTTAAATCTTAATTTTAATTTTTTGTACATATGTATAGTAAACCATAAAATTTAAAATTATTTAACAGGATGAATATTTTACTTTCGACTTTATAACCTTTTAACTCGTTAACACTTTTATAATTTCTTTTAATTCCTTTTCCGTAAGCTCCGGATTATTCCCCAAATAAAATCCATTCTCGTAAATTAAGGCCGCGTTAGTATTTTCATTTTTAAATCCTTTTACGTATTTTATAAAAAACGGTTGTTTTGTAATGTCTCCTCCGACAATTGGCCTAATCTCTATTCTATTATTACACTTTTCTACCAATTCGTCTCTAATCTTTCTACTTCTGCAAATTACAGGAATTGCAAAATTAGAAATAAGATCAATGTGGCTAAAGCGGATCGGATAATATTTATCGCTCTTTTTATAAACTTCCGCAGCTATCCTTAGAAAATTCTGTTGCCTTTTTCTAACGATTTCGTCTAAAAATTCCAATTGAGTATTGCCGATAAAACCGTTTATCTCTGTCGGTCTAAAATTATACCCCAGATCATAAAAAGTATATCTGGAATAAAAAGTAGAGTTTACTTTATGGCTGTTTCTAATCTTTTCTTGCTTTTTTTTTCCCAAGTTTCTGTCCCAACCGTGCGCTCTAACTATTCTAAGCATCGTAGAAAATTTTTCGTTATCTGTACAAACTGCACCACCTTCTATTGTGGACATATGGTGTCCGACATAAAAAGAAAAAGTAGAGGCAAATCCAAAATTTCCCAACTTTTTGCCTTTATAAACTGTTCCTAAACCTTCGCAATTATCTTCTATTAAAATTATATTTTTCTCTTTGCAAATTTTTGAAATTTTATCTATATCATCACAAAAGCCCAAAAGATTTGTTAAAAACAATACATTTAGTTTATATTTTTTTAGGCTTTCCAGTAATTTTTTACTCGATACGTTAAGCGTGTTTATTTCAACATCTATTGGCACGGGCAGCAGTCCAAGTTCTACCAGAGGCATTGTGTTTGTAGACCAAGTAAGGGCGGAAAAACCTATACGATCACCTTTTTTAATTTTTTTAAGGTTTAAAAGTGCTTGGATTAATGCCAAATTTGCAGAACTACCACTATTTACAAAAATGCAATTTTTTCTTCCTTGGTATTGTGCAAAGCCTGACTCAAATTTCTCGCATTCCTTTGAAAAACTTAAAATTTTCGCTTTAGTTATAAAATTAGCTAGTTTAATTGCGGTTTCTCTTTCTTTATAAAAAGTGGATTTGATTAACTTAATCATCTTTCTCCTTTATACTTAAGTAGAGTATCTTCATCCGCAGTCTTTTTCGAAGATTCGCTGGAAACATTAAGTATAAGATCTGCAATAAAACCGGTGAATAAAGCCTGAAAACCGGAGATTACAAAAAGAACTCCAAAAACAAGTAAAGGTCTATTTCCAATCTGCTCTCCTAAAAAACGCAGCATTGTTAAGTAAATAAGAAAAACAAGACCAATAAAAATCAGCACAATGCCTACTAATCCAAAAAAATGCATTGGCCTAGACTTATATCGGGATAAAAAAAGCATGGTGAACATATCGGGAAATTCCTTAAAACTCTTGGAAAAACCGTATTTTGATTTACCGAATTTTCTTACTTCGTGGACAACAGATGCCTCAGCTATCTTAAAGCCATTTTGATACAAAAGCAGGGGAATAAAGCGCTGCATACCCCCATATAAATTTAATGATTTTGCCGCCGTACTGGTGTAAACTTTTAATCCGCAATTATAGTCATGCAACTTAAGTCCCCAGAAAAAACCTGATAGGAAATTAAATAGCTTAGAGGGAAGGTTAATAAATAGCTTTGAGTCTTTTCTGTGTTCTCTCCAACCCGAAACTAAATCGTATCCTTCTTTTAGTTTATTTAAAAGTTTTCCAATTTCTTCCGGTCGGTCTTGTAAATCCGCATCCAGAGTAACGATGTAATCGCCGGTTGCTTTTTGAAATCCAAAAGTTAAAGCCTCCGCTTTCCCCTGATTCCTCCTAAACGAAAATATTCTAATATTCCCTGTTCTTTGTTTGCTGTTTATTGCTTTTTGTCCTATGCTCTTGAGTATCTCAAGTGTCCCATCCGTAGATCCGTCATCCACAAAAATTATTTCGGGACTGTGGTCTAATTTTAATAAATTAGGTACCAGCACTTTGTAAAAAGCTTCAAGACTTTCTTCCTCGTTAAAAGCAGGAATAACTACGGAAATCATATTCGATAATAGTTTGTAAAGTTGTAAAGTTGAAAGTTTGTAAAGTACTTTATAACTCAATAACTTTATGAACTTTATAACTAAGGATGATTTTATCACGTATTAGCTTCGGAGTCTATTCTTGGTCATTTTAAATTGTCTATTGACAAATTGTACATAGAGTTGTACATTATTTTTATGAGCAATTTAATATCAATATCAGATGCGAGGACAAATCTTCCAGACCTTGTTAATAAAGTAAGTAATAATATGGATAGGATAATTATTACTGTAAATGGAAAACCAAAAGCAACTCTTTTAAGCGCAGAGGAACTAGAATCACTTGAAGAAACTGCAGAAGTTCTTGCGATCCCAAATATCAAAAAAGATATATCAGAAAGCCGCAAGCAAATAAAAAGCGGAGAATTTGTTTCCCTCTCCGACTTAAAGTAACCGTTTTTTATGAACGTTGTTCTCTCCGAAAATGCATTAAAACAATATAAAAACCTCCCGAAAGCTGCACAGATAAAAGTGAAGAAAAAACTTCTAGCATTAGAAAAAGACGTATATTTAGGCAAAAAACTAGTCGGAGAATTAAAAGATTTTCGGTCTGTTAGGGTTTGGCCATATAGGATTATTTACGAAATTAATAAAAGCAAGACGAGAATAGAAATTCACGTAATTGCCCACAGGCAAGGTGCCTATAAATAGAGTTACTAAATATTAGTTAAAAGTTATAATGTTATTGAGTCGTCGAGTTATTGAGTTCATAAAGTTATTGTGTTCATAAAGTCTTACTTTACAACTTTATAACTTTTTATTTTATAAACTTCTTCTGTGTTGCGCAGAATAATGTGCCTAATGTATACTCTTGTTATATTTAAGTTGTGAAAAAAATAAAGCACATTCTTCTTAAAAACTGGCTGCTAGTTTTTTGTTTAATTATTATTGTTCTTCAGTTTTCGCAAATTGCATATTTTAAAAGAGCACTGCTTCTGGATAATTATGATTCATCTTATTGGAAGGATAGGTTCGAACATTCACAATACGCTTTACCAGCGTCTGCGAGAACTATTGGAGACGATGGTTTATATAGTTATGCAGGATATCGCCTTACAGTAGGCAATGAGAGCATAGAAAAAACTGCTACCTTTAAACCCCCGGTTGGTATTTATTCGCTTGGATTTTCTACTGTAATATTTAATAATCCACTGATTACAACGTTTCTAATTAGCATTGCAACAATAATTATTTTCTTTTTTCTTTCACGAAAATTATTAAACGGTAAAAAACCGGCAATTATAGTAACTACTCTCTTAGCTTTAGATCCCTTTATCTTTTCTAATTTTACGATTGCGCTCTTAGATCTCCCTCAATTATTTTTTCTAATTCTCCATCTTCTTTTCTTTGTTTATTCAACAGAAAAGAAAAGGTTTGCACTGCTCTTTGCACTAATCAGCGGGTTAAGTCTTGGCTTTTTTACAGAAACAAAACTACCCCTACTCCTCCCCATAATCATTCTCCTCGAAACCCTCTATCTAATTAAAAAACGTCTCTTTTTAAGTTTTATATTTTTAGTTTTAAGTTTTTGTTTCGGCGTTCTCGTTCCTTATTTACGCTACTTTGAATTAGGAAACAGTTTGATAGATTATTTAAAACTACATAAGTATTTTCTGTCTTATTACGCTTCCGGAAAAAACCAGCTTTTTCCATTAGCCATTTGGCAATCTCTTTTTATCGGCTACTTTCCCGACGTAGTTTCCGGCAAACTAAATAGAATTACCGATTGGTGGCCAATCCTCCCCTTGGCAACATTTTTCGGCTTAGCGGGAGGGATAAAAGTATTTTTTCAGAAAAACAGTTTAATTTTTTTAAAAGGATTATCTATTTTAGTATTTGCGCTTTTAGCAATTTATACTCTAATACCTTCTTATGCCCGTTACCTTGTTATAGTCATTCCATTTTTATATATTCTTGCAGCAAGCTTATTTAAGATATATACACAGAATATTGTTTCTTGTTTATTGTTTATTGTCCTCTGTTTCTTTGGATTAGCTTACTCCTCATACTTACTTCTTCCTAATCCGGAAAATACACTTTGGAATTTGCGGTATAATTTTTCCCACCGGTATTTGCAAGATGTCTATCAAGAGCAACTTTCTTTAATAGACCACAAAACTTACAGCAGACAGGAGTTTAGGGCTATCGCGCAGAGCGCTTTAGAAAAAGCCACAATTAAGAACGTTGATTTTAAGGAACTTTCCAGGAACATCCCTGTTTTTGGAGAAAAAGGATATGTTAAGTACCTTGTTACCTACACTACGCAAAACTTAGGAAAATTTTCGGAAACAAAAACAATAGACCTTGTTAAAGAACAGGATCAATGGAAAATAGTTTGGAACTGGAATATAGTTTTTAATTCCTTTAAACCGGACTATACTTTTAGTACTAATCTCCTACCGGGAAAAAGAGGAACAATACAAGATAAGGAAAGAAATATTCTCGCAACAGATGCGCCTTCAATTCTAATAAGCATTAATCCGGATAAAATAGACACAAAAAGAGAGCAAAAAATGCTTAAGCTGTTGCAGGACATTACCTCTAAACCGGGAGCCAATCTGCAAAATGCTTATTTGGAAAATCCACTGCCAAATACCTATATTCCCGTTGCAACACCTTTTATTGAATTAACTACTCAAGAGCTCGATCAATTAAATTCATTTCCAGGCCTTAAAACCGAGCCCTATATTTCCCGTTTATACACTCAAAAGGAAAATTTGAACGAATTTACAATCGTAAATACTGTTTATCCGGAAAATAGCAGTAGGATCTACAGTAGCTCTAACTATCATGGCATTAGCGGCATTGAAAAAAAATATGATAAAGAACTCAGTGGCTACAATGGAGGCACATTACAAATGCTGGACGGCAACGGAAACATAATTAGAACACTCTTAAACCGGGAACCAAAAAACGGAGAAGATATCACACTTCCCTAGCGGAAAAATAAACCATTAACCAAATTTGGATCCGATGGAACCTTAATCTCCCCATCTGTCAAAATATATTTTTCCACTCTATACCCATTTGCGTAATTTATTACATTTTCTGGATTTTTATTTATTCTCACTCTATTCTTAATCCACCATTCTCTATTATTTTCTCCATTTATCGGAGGCGACATAATAATATTTACAACATGTTTTTTAGTATTTGGATATATTTTTATATTTGAATACTCTTTATTCGCATATGCTAAAGCATATCTTGGACCATGTCCTTGTTCATCGGGGGTAAAAACGAAATAACCAAATTCCGAAGGTCCGTCTTTAAATACCATCTTGGCAAGCTGATAATTAAATTTCCAAGATGCCGCACTGTTACCGGCATCAGATACAAAACCATCTACTTTATTTTTAGCCGGAATAAAATTAAAGAATAGCACGCAAAGGATAATGATTAAATAAATTTTCCTAGAAAAAACAAGATAACTAGAAGACAAGATTATTATTGCAACCGGAACAAAAGGGAAAACATGAAATCCAAGTACATAGCCATTCAAATAAAATGATAATGGCCAATATGCTAAATAAAAATATCCATATAGCAAGTAAAATTCTCTATTCTTAAAATTTTTATCTTTATAAATTTTTACCATTAGATAAACAAACACTATAAATATTGCCAGTATTAATAGGTATGGAGCATAAGGAATTGGTAAAATATTATTTGTCAGTCCCTCAAGTCTATTCTGCAAAAATGAAGAAAAAGGTACTTTTTCACTCCCGGTTTCAGAGCCAATATGCATAAAAATAGATCTTATTTGCAAGAAATTATGCCGAAGGTCAAAAAGAATATATGTTGATAAAGGAACAATTAAGGCAACTATTGAAAGTAAATGCTTAAATTTCTTTTTCTTGTAAAGGAAAAAAAGTAAATAAACTAAAGAAAAAATTAAAATTGGTCCTCCAAATGCAACTTCAAATTGAATAAGCAAACCAATTATAAAAAATGCCAATAGTAAAAACTTAATCTTTTCTAATTTTATATATTTATAAAAGAAGTAAAAGAACAACGGCGAAAAAAGAATAGCTCCAAATGGATTAAGGAGGGAGCTAGAATACTGGACGCTCATTATTACCATTAAAAGCCCACTCAAAAGCCCTACGTACTCGTTAAAAAGTTTTTTACCAACATAATAAGTAGCAAAAACGGAACAGGTAATTAAAAATATCCAAAACCAACCTGTCGCCACTGGATTACCATGGCCAACAATAAAAGCCGGCAAGTTAATCCATGGCCATAGCGGACCGTGAAATAATCCATCAATACCTCCTGTGCGTGGACCAATTAAGGTTAATTTATGAGTATTTACAATATCTTGCAGAATTAGAAAATCCCTTGCAATATCCGTGTTATATCCTAAATCATTATGCAGAACAGGATAAGCACATAGGTAAAGACTAAATATAATAAGTAATAAAAGTAAGATTTTTAAAAATTTCATAAAACTATCTAAATATTAATCCCTGATAATAGTTTGGGTCAACATCGGGTTCTTTACCCTCGATTAATAATTTTTTTACAGTAATTCCCCCAAAGAAAGTTTTTGTTAAAATTACTTTTCCGTTAGTTCTAAGAGTATTCTTCTTCCAAAAATTATAAGCACCTTCGTCATTTGTCATATGGGGATATAAAATTAGGTAAGTTATTGTGTCCTTTTTATTTTCGAAAATAATTGCAGGATTATTTTTACCATACCAAGACAATAAATAATCCATTCCATGGGTATAGGTTTCGGGAGTGTAAACAAAATACCCAAATCTCCCTTTCCTCGCATCTTTGTAGACCCAATCGGCAACTGCCTTTTGATTAAGATAAGATCCCGAGGAATTATTCCGAGTGTATGCGCGAAAATATTGACTTTGAACAAAAACAGAAACGTTTAAAAAAGTAATTGCAAAAAATAATATTACTAAAATTTTTCCAAAAAAATTTTTCCAAACCGTAATTATGGCAAGATAAAAAGCAAGTACGACTGGAACAAGAAGTCCTAGGACATATTCCGGCCAAATAGGGTAAGAGTAAAAGACAAAAAATACAAAGATTAAAACCGGAAATAAAAGTAAAAATAGAAACTCTTTTCTTCTCTCTTTTAACTGATTATCTTTTTTAGCTTTTAAAATTAAAAAAACGGCAAAAATAAAGATAGCTGCAAGTAATATACTCATAAGCGGAGTTTCCTTAAATAGAATGCTTTTGTATGTTCCCAATAAGCTATTAAAATGAGCAGGAATCCTATCCGTTAGCTCCAAATAACCTTTTTGCTTTTGTCCTCCCGTAAAAGAATTTAATATTGAGGTCGTCATTAAAAATTTGTGCCGGAGATCAAAGAGGATGAAAGTACAAAGAGATAAGATATAAGACGTAAGACTTAAGACAATGAGACGAAGGTTTTTTAGTCCCTTCCTATTTAAAAAGAAGACGATAATCATTGTGGGGATTAATACTAAAGAGAGGGCTGTTTCAAATTGAAGAGAAAGACCTGCAAAGAATGCGGCAAGAATATAAGCATTGGCACCACCCCTTAAAAATTTAATAAGGAAATAAAATAAACCCAGAAAAACAAGAGGCACGACATTTACGCCTATCGTGTTGGAGACTGTGTTCCAGGTTATGGGTGAGATTGCTACTAGAACAGATATAATTAGGCCTCCTTTTTCCCCATATAGTTTTGAACCAACTAAAAAAGCCACTAAAACTGTTACGAGTTGCAGACCTATATAAAAATATACAAAAGAGAAAGGATTTCCTCCTCCAAACATATATACGGGCGCTAGCATGTAGAGCCACAGTGGACCATGAAAAAAACCACCCAAGCCACTATGAGTACCTATTAAAACAAGATTACGTGTTTCAACGATATCTTGTATTAACAAATAATCTCTTGCTTGATCAAAGAGATAGAAAAAGTCCCCGGATAAAATCATCCTCGCCCCAAGAACAAAAGATAATAAAAGAATAAAAAACAGAAATAAATATTTAAATCTTTTCATATAATTTTAGATATAAGATATAAGACTCATCACTTAAGAGCCTCTTACCTCTTACTCCTTCTTACGTTTTATCTCTCAGATCCTTTTAATTCTAAAAGGATCTGTATCGTCCCAGCAACCAAAAATAAATATGCCCAAACCGCCATATTTTCTGCGATTTGGCCTAAATTAAACTGTAAAAAAACAGGCGGGAACAAAAGCATACTTATTCCAACAATAAAAGTTTTTCTGCTGGTAAACCTAAAATATCTTTGGACAAAAATCCAAAGAATAGGAACTAAAAGATAAACAAAATCATTGCCTAGTCGAAGATATAATCCATCGATTAAAACCGCACCTAATAAAATCACATCAAAAATAACAATAGAAAAACGTTGAGAAGCTTTAGAGGAAGGAAGTAAAAATTTAAAGAATGCAGATTCGCTAAAGCTGGAAAATTTTTGTCCGATAAATGATATCGGCTTTTCAAAATATTTTCCTAAAGGAGAAAGAAGCATTAAGTAAAAAAGTAAAGGCAACAAATAGACAAAAGAAGAAAACAAAACATCGATAGATTCAAAAGAACTTGTAAATTTTTTAAACGAAAACTGCAAGAACGAATTATTGCTTTGTAGGATTTCATTCTTATTAAACTTATATTTTGCAGCAATATTTTGCCACCTGTTACTAATTGCTACAGAATTATATTCGTCCCCTTTTAATGAGGTTATCTTAAACTCATAAATCTTACCTCTTGAATCTGGTATTATTGGAAAGCCAAACGGAAAAAACGGCAGCTCATAGATCATTCCATCTCTGTATTTATTTTCGTAGTACCACCCTTCTGCGTTTTTTTCTTTAATTTGGAAAAGCAAAGAATCTTCGTTTTTGTACGCTGGTCTAAAAAACGTTTCGAACCTTACAGATAAAATCCCTAAACGATTCTCCGTTGCCAAAAAATCTCCGGAAATAAAATTGCCTTTTTGCAGCTTATCCTTGGGAAAATGTGTAAAAATTGTTTTTGGTAAATTATAGGAAAGAAGAGAAAATGCGGTATCAAGTTTGACAATATACAACGAAGTAAGTCCAAACCACAAAGCCAGCAGTAGCAATGGGATTACTGCAAATTTAATAAATTTATTTCTTAGAAAGCCTGATTTTTTATTATTCATCATCTTAAATCTTACCTATTTACCAACTTAAATACTTTATAACTTTATAACTTCTTCCGTCTGTCATATATACCTTTCCCAAGAACCCAGAACAAGTACCCAATTACCGCGATTAGCGTACTGCCACTAACAATCAATCCTAAATACATATAGCTTTGAGGGGCAAAATACAACGTCCCCTCAATATCATAGCCTCCGACTTTATTAATTTTACAACTATAAACTTTACAGACTTGCTCAGGCTCAATGTAAAAAGAGCTGAGCCCGGCGTCATTCCGTAAGTGATTCTCGTCAGATAAAAAATAGTTTTTGCTAAGTAGCACATCCCACCAATTAAAATTACCAATCCTGATTTTCCAGTCCGAATGGAAATTCTCGGAAAAGTTAAAATAAAAAGGTTCCTTGGCATCCTTTATGGTAAATTTATATTGTGTAGGGCTTACAAACTCATATCTTACATCATAATCAAGAACCTTTGATTCGCAGTGGTCACAAATCTTGTCTTGTTGTGACCGTCTTAAATCTTTATATATTGTTTCTTTCTCCGCTGTTGCATACATATGTGGCCTATACCCATAATTCTCGTAAACTACTAAGTCTTTTGTCCCAATGTCTATTTTATGTAGATACGAAATTTTATTTAGCTGATTTACATAATATACTCTTTCTTTGTTCTGGAAAAAAAATAGATCATCATCGTTAACTTTTTCTCTTAAAGGAATAAAAACATATCTAACAGATAAAATATCTAGAAGATAGTTGGTGTATGGCTTATTCAATAATCTAATTTGTATCTCACCCGGTTTTAATTTTTCTTCTATCTTTGATTCTTTTCCGTCAGGATTGTCAATAATCTGAGGGATACTCCAATCCGCTAAAGGGTGTACGTATGAAACAAAACTAAAATGAGAACTCGAAGGTGCCCAAAATGTTCTAAAATATTCATTTTGTTTTTTAACAAAATCTTTTGCTATTAAATAATCATTGCTAATTCTTCTCGTAATAAATAATGTCTTGTACTCTCCCGTAATTAAGGATTTTGTGTTCCATAAAAACATTCCTGCAATCAAAAAAATTACTAAATATTTTACATACTTAAATAATTTAGTTTTATTCTGACTTTCCCATAACCAATTTATAAAAGCAGCTATTAATACCGAATAGCCAAGAGCCACTAAAAAATAAAATTTACTAGCTTCCCTGAAAGCATTAAAACCGGGAAGATGAATATATAACCATGGATAAACACCTGGAAAAGGATGCGCAACTTGTTTTGAGAGAAAAATTCCTAATAAGGCAATCAGTCCAAAAAATAAAACGTATTTATTATTTTTATTTAAAAATAATCCTAAAATAGCAAAAAAAGGTATTAACCAAAAATATAATGGAATTGGTTGGGGAATAAATGAAGCGATTTCTCTTCCTGTCCAAAAAGGATGAAAAAGTGTAAAGGAATACAATATGTTATAAAATTCACCTCCAAATAATAACCGCCCAAATATTCCGATTATCCCATTTGACTGAGTATTAAATAAACTAATTATCCAATAAACATTAATCAAACCAAGTGTAAATATTGGTAAGAAAGCTATAATTCCTATTCGAAGAATATTTTTTATAATTAATTCTCTTTGTATAAAAAACAAAAAATATATAGCGTAAAAAAATAATATCCAGACAGTAATATATGTCGCTCTCGGTTCATAAGCAAATTCAATTGAAAGTAGTAGTCCTGTGATTAATGTGCGCGAAAGATTTAGCGTATTAAGAGTCTTGATATACATAAGAACAACTAGTGGTGCAAAACAAAAAGCTCCCATTAAAGTCATATGTCCAGTTTGTAAAACGAGAAAATAGGTATTGAATGAGTAAACAATAGCTCCAACAAATGATGCAACGCTATTGAGTTTTAAAGAGCGTAAGAAAAAGTATGAGAACAAAGGAGTAAGTAATGCAATCGGATATAAATATACTAACCTTTGATTAATTACAAAATCAAAATTTAAAAATTTTACAAGGTAACCATACAAAGCATATGTTGGGGCTTGTGCAACATCAAAAAGCACCCTACCGTATGTATCTCCCAGCCACAAAGAAAACCAATGGATATTTAACGTTGCCATCGTTTCCTTATAGTAATAACCCCAATCACCGGTTTTTATTATTCCAAGAGTAAAAAACCACGTATGATAAATTACAAGTGAAAATAATATAAGCAACAGAATATAAACGTTTCGTTTTAAAAAATTATACATATGTAGGATTATTAACAAACTGAGAAATTACTTTAAACTCCTTAGCTGCTATTATATCCCAGTCAAATTGCTCAGCATATTTTATTGAATCTTGAGCATTTTTTGTTTTTGTATTTTTTTGCAATTTTGAACATTGTAATATTTTTTTAAGAGTAGCTCTTATATCCCCATTTTCAACTATATGTAAAAAACCCTTCAGTTTATTATTTGTCTTGTACGAAGTTATAGCATCCATATCATAAACAATAGCAGGTAAGCCGTAAGCAAAACCTTCTAAAATGCCTATTACAGGAAACAATGGCTCAAAAGTTGCAAGATGTAAAAATAACTCACTTTCGGAAAGTATTTTATTTTTTTCTTTTTCAGAAACTCCATAGTAGCAATCTACGTTATTCTCTATACGAAGCTCTTTTATGTTTTTGCTTATAACTTTTTTAGTTAATTCATCCGCAAAACCTACTAAAGCCAATTTTACGTCCGGTTTATTTTTTACCAGCTCTGTCCATACTTGCAATAAATTAAATATTCCCTTTTGGACCGTCATTCTTCCAACATATACAGCCAAATATTTTTTTCTATTTATATTGATAAGCGGATCTTTGTTAATATTTACACCGGAAGGCGTATAATCAATTGAATTCTTTATATAAATTCTCTTAATTACATCTACAAGCTCCGAGCTAACAGTAAACACATAATCCACGTAATTAATAGTCCTGCTTACAAAAAAAAATTGGGTATATCCCGTAATTACCATTATTATCCCTCTAAACATATTTACACTACTTTTTCTTAATAATTTATAAATATAAGACGGCGATGGTGATCTTTCTGGTATTCCAAAATTTAAGATATCAATTACGACTTTTATTTTTGGGAAACGTATTTTTAGAAAAATCGCTGGAAAATAAGTATGTGGAAATTCCCCAATAGGAATATATAATACCTTTGGTTTTCTCGTTTTTATTATTTCCCTACCGTTTCTATATAAAGCATAAATTGTAAAAAAAATTTCAAACAAAAACCAGACATAAAATAAATTTTTTTTTAATATTCTTATAATAAATGGGCTATTATATTCAATTACCCGAGATTTTCCGGAGATATCTTTATAGATAGAAGGCGTATTATCTAAGATGCAATATTTTAATTTTGGTGGAGCTCGTTTTAAAAATTCCTGTAATCTTATGTACCCTCCGGCATATCCCGATAAATATACCTGGTGCCAGCTTAATATTAATACATCAATTTCCCCCATATTATTTAGTAAAAATTATTTCTATGTCCGCCAATTCTTTTTTTGTTAATTCTGGGTTGTTTCCAAAATATAAACCTTGAGCGTGGATTAGGCTTGCGTTTGGATTATTAAAGTTTAATTTTTTGGCGTATTTACTAAAAAATGGTTGTTTTGTCATATCTCCTCCAACAATTGGTCTTATTTCAATCTTATCGTTACATTTTTCCACCAACTCATCTCTTATTTTTTGAGTTTTACAAATTACAGGTACCGCAAAATTCGAGACAAAATCTATATGATTATATTTTATTGGATAAAAGTTTTTGTTTCCATAAATAGTAGATGCAAT
>Ga0210050_1000533_pt1 | contig 47857 bp, 32 predicted proteins | sample CryGey132114_all_FD_185463 | JGI IMG/M metagenome (GOLD analysis project Ga0210050, IMG submission 185463) | Groundwater microbial communities from aquifer - Crystal Geyser CG22_combo_CG10-13_8/21/14_all (SPAdes) (version 2) | ecosystem: Environmental > Aquatic > Deep subsurface > Groundwater ... | reverse complement strand
ATATTATGGCACAACAAAACGCTTTCTCGGAATTGGCAACAATGCGTCCTATATAAATCAATGACTTACGATAGACAGCGGGGGTCGAAAGCGCTTATTACGCGAAACTTACGTTAAAGTCCGGTTAGCGCAAAGCCGCAGTTCGCGGCGGTAGCAATTCGCGGCTGCCGCCGCTCCTACCGAAATTAATTGGGGTCAGACCCCAATTACCCTATAGCTGTAAGTTGGGACGCTGGTTCGTTATAGCCCCCCATCAACGGATGCTCGTCACGCCAAGGGCGGCTCCGTGCGGAAAAAGCATTCCGGGAGGATGGCACCAGAGATGTATTCGACCGAGCGTTGCGCCACTTTGTGCCGCGCGAACAGCTCGCGCCAAGTTTTGACCACATCCACCATCTTGTCGATGATCTGCTGAGCGTCATCAAACTTGAGGCCAAAGCTGCCGCAGTCCGATAGAAGGTTGTAGATGCTCGCCACACGGCCATAGCGCCCGGTCTCAAGCGCAAGGTCTCGCCGCTCCAAGGACAGGAGCGGAGTCGGCACGATGTCGTAGGCAGGAGACAGCCGCCAGCCGCCTGTGGTGCGTAGCATGGCGTGATTGCGCGGGTGGTCGTCATTGTTGGTGACCATCGCGTTGAAGACCATTCGGCGAAACAGCTCCAGTCGGTCAGCATCGGGCTTGGCGGACCAGCGGCGGATTTCGTCGGCCAGCAGCAAATACGACCAACGCTCGCGGCCGGTGTAGCCATCCTCAGCGTCCAGCACGGTGAGCCCCGACACCAGGCCATGGCGCGCATAGGCGTTGGCATCCGGGTTCCATTCCCTATCAAAGCGCAGCAGCATCAACGCCTCTGCCTTGCCGACCGACGCCATCCGTGTGCCACACACCTGCAAGCCGGCCGCGCGGGCGAGTTCGAGCGTCGCGTACTCGACGCGTTGCATGTTGTGCTTGTCTGCCTTTTCGGGAAGCTTGGCCAAATAGAGGCGGTGTTCGTCTTCGACCGTGACTTTGGGGCGGGCACCCCCCATGCTGGTGCCAGGTTCCAGACTCTCCAGTACCTCGTGTGGCAGCTTGCCTGTCTCTTCAAGCTGCTCAGCCGCCTGGATCAGGGTTTCGAGTTGATGTGTGCGGTTGAATGGCCGTGCGGCACCCGCAGGCTGCACCGACAGGCCAAAGCGCAAGTTGCCAGCCGCGTCATCAGGGCCATTGAGCAAGTAATCCATTTCGGATAGTGCCACCTCTTCTCGCTCCAGGCGAGCCTGGATGACTCGGCGGCCCCATGCGTCCGGACTCGCATCGCGCAAAGCGCCCGGTATGCCCTTGAGTTTGGTGAACTGCATCGGCTTTTCGGTCAGCTTGAGATGGTAGGGGTCAAGCTCGACGACGTTTTGCCGCGCAAGATAGCGCTTGCCATAGGTAAAGGTGCCTTGGAACGCATCCGCACCCACTTCATTGACGCGCAAAGAGGCGCAGGGCACCCACTCAAACGTGCCTGGCAGCTGGGTGTAAACATAGCACAAGGCTTCGTTGTTGGCCATGTTGCGCTTTAATTAGAAGTCGTTGTCAGCAACAGCCGCGCGCACGCGCTGGGGCCGGGAGGCTGCTTCAAGAATTTTTCCATGGTCGTCGGTGTCCGGATTGGCAACACCGCCCAGGGTGTCCAGGAGCCCGAGTTTCCAGAGCACACTCAGGAACGTCCCCAGGGCGATGCCGGGCTCGCCGTGCTCGATGCGGAACAGGGTGCGTCGGCCAATGCCGCAGGTCTGCGCCAGGTCCTCTGTGCTCATGCGCCGGCGCACGCGCGCAATACGCACGCGCTGGCCAAGCTCCGCAAGGTGATTTAGCACTTCACGCGGAAGTTGCCAGGTTGACATTTGGGCCATATTTGACGCATTAAATTTTATAATGGGCCATATTAGACCAATGCTCAATATTTTGTCAAGGCGATGCGTCATTTTTTTGACCCCTGAATTAATTGGGGTCAGACCCCGATTAATTTGCGGGAGCGGCGGTAGCCGCGATTCGCGTCTGCCGACGCTCCTACCCGGCTGGTAGCGTTTCTACCTCAAACCCGACCACGCTGCGGCTGGTTTTGCTGAATTCAATGCCGATCAGGTGCACCGGTTGTGCGTCGGCCAGGTAGGCGTTGGCGTAGCCTTTTTGCTTGATCTGTGCCAGCGCCCGGCCCTCAGGCACCAGCTCGACCACCTTGAATTCAAACAGGTAGATGTGGCCGTTAAAGCGCACCGCCATGTCCAGGCGGCCGGCATTGCTGCTTTCTTCGGTGTGGACTTCCAGCCCCAGCGCGGCAAAGTAGCTGTAGAACACGCTGGCGTAATAGCCTTCGTAACGGGCGATCGGGTTGTTGCTGAACCACTCAAACGGGATGCTGGCAAAAAAGGCGGTGAACAGGGCTTGCAGGCCGGCAAAGTCGTTGGCCAGCAGCAAGCGGTAGAGTTTGCCAATGTGCGGGCCGGGCACAAACGGGTCACCACTCAAGGCCTGCAACAAACTGTCGTTCAAACTGGCCTGCACCTCGTAGTTGGGGTATTTCAGGGTGAACTCTTGCCGCCCGGGAATGCTCCAGACGCTGGCAATGGTCAGGTAGCCGGCTTGAAACAGCAGCGCCTCCGAGCTGATTTGCTCCACGTCAAACGCCGACAACAGGGTTTCCGCCGCCACCAAGCTGCCCAACCGGGGGGTGAAGATGTGGCGCTGGGTGAGCAGCTCAATCAAAAATGTGGGGGTGCCGGTTTCAAACCAGTAGGGTTTGAACTGGCGCTCCCGAAACAGCAGCAGCAGGTCAAACGGGTTATAGACGCTCTCCCCCAGCCAGTTGTAGCCGTTGTACCAGCGCCTGATCTCGGCGCGATCCAGTCCGTCGAGTTCGGGCGCAAAGACGCTGTCCACATCGGCATCGGTGTAGCCGCAAATGGATGAATAGGCGCCAGACACCGTGATGTCGCGCAGGTTGTTCAAGCCAGAAAACAAGCTCACCTTGCTGAATTTGCTTACCCCCGTGAGCATGGCGAATTTGATGTGCGCATCGGCTGCCTTGAGCACCGCATACAGGTTGCGCAGTGCCTCGCGCATGTCACGCGCCTCGTCCGGGCGGCTGAGGCTGTCCAGAATGGGCTTGTCGTATTCGTCAATCAGAACCACCACGCGTTGGCCGGTCGCGGCATGGGTTTCGGAAATCAGCTCGGACAATACGCCGGCCACGCTTTGGTTGACGCAGGTCACGCCCAGGCGCTTTTGCTCTTGCGCCAGCATCTCGCGCACGCGCTGGTCCAGCCCCGCCACGCCGCCACGCACGCCTTCGGTAAAGCTGATGCGGATCACCGGGTAGCGCTGGCTCCAGTCCCATTGGTCGTGGCAATACAAGCCGGCAAACAAGGCCTGGTTGCCGGCAAACAGTTCGGCGATGGTGTCGATCAGTAGGCTTTTGCCAAAGCGGCGCGGGCGGCTCAAGAAGTAGTGCTTGCCTTCTTGCACCAGTTGCAAAATGAGTTTTGTTTTGTCAACGTAATAGCAGTCATCTTCGCGGATTTCGCGAAAGGTCTGAATGCCGATGGGAAGTTTTTTGCGGGTCATGGCGTGTCAGCGGCTGCTGCCTACCCCTGGCGGCATTTCAAATTCGACTGGCGGTGCGGTCGTGGCTGGCACGGGTGGGGCCACAGGTGCGGCTGGTACCGCTGGCACGGGGGTCGCGCCAAACGGCACCATCGGCACCAGACCCGACGCGTTGCCTTGATTCGCGGCAGGGGCACTGCCCTGAATCATGCCCGGATTGATCTGTCGGGGCTGCACCTGCACTGGCCGCGGCGGCTGCACCACGGGCTGCGGCATGGCTGCCCCCTGCCCGGCACCGCCTTGCTGACCGCTTTCAGGGCCAAAGTTGAATTCGAGCAAATCGTCCGTGGGGCGGTGCAGGTTGCGCACAATGCGTGGCGTGATCGACAGCAAAATTTCTTTGCGCGCGCCTTTGATGGTCTGGCTGCTGAACAGGTTACCCAGCACCGGCACGTCGCCCAGGCCGGGCAGGCGGTTGCTGGTGTTGGACTCGTCGGTGCTCAGCAGGCCGGCCAGCACCTGGGTTTCGCCGTCGCGCAAGGTGAGTGTGGTGGCGGCGTTGCGCGTGCCCACCTGGTAGGCTGTGGTGCCGGAGTTGATCACGGTGGTGGTGATGGAGCTGACTTCAAGATTGGTTTTGATGATGACGTCGTCGTCAAGCTGGATCGACGGCTCAAATTCAAGTTTGATGCCCACATCAAGGTAGCTGACTGACGAGCTGGTGGCCCCGGTGGTGGTGCCAGGGTAGGTGGTGGAGGTAATCACCGGCACCTTGTCACCAATGTGGAACTTGGCCTTTTCGCGGTTGCGCACGCGAATGCGCGGGTTGGCCAGAATGTTGATGTCGCCCAACTGGCGTTTCAGGTTCAGCACGATGCTCGGGTCCAGCCCGGTGACGTTGATGGTGGTGTCGTTGATGGCGCGCAGCGCGTTGAGCGTGATCGGGCTGGCAATGCCAAACGCCACCTGGTCGGGGAACTTGATGCCCAGGTTGTTGTCGGTGCTGTGGTTGTATTCCAGAATCTCGACTTCAAGCATCACCTCCGGCTCTGGCTGGTCATGTGCTGCTATTATTTTTTCAGCCATGGCAACTTGCTCGGGGGTGTCGCGGATGACGATCAAATTACGCTTGTCGTCGGTGTAGAGGTCTTTCACCTTGAGCACGGTCTTGAGCAAAATGGAAAGTTGCTTGACGTCGGCATTGGCGACAAAAAAGTTGCGCACCGTCAGGTCCTGGTACTCTTTGACCTTGTCGGGTCGCGCCGGATAGACCAGCAGGGTATTGGCGTTGACCACGCGCGTGGCCAGGCCGTTGGAGTGGGTGATTTGCGCCAGCGCTTCGTCAAACGCTACCTCGCGCAGCAGCACGGTGACGCGCGTGTCTTGCTTCACGTCACGGTCAAACACCACGTTGATGCCGGTGCTGCTGGCCAGCGCGTCAAACACCATTTTGAGCGTGGCGTCGCGGAACACCATCGACACCGGTTTGCGCAACGCCGGGCTCAGGCTGGGCTGGCTGCTGGTGCGCCCAGCTTTGTCGTCGAGCGTGCGCAGTGCCTGGCGCGCGGCCGTGTGGCTAGGCGCTTCACCCAGCAACTTGGTGAATTTGGCGCGCGCTTCCTGGTCGCGCCCGGTGGCAGCGGCGCGGCTGGCGTCGTCAAACAGGCGCTGTTGGCGCTTGGCGGTTTCAATGGCTTGCAAGCCCTCCTGGGCGCGCTCGTTGGTGGGGCTGAGCAACACCACGCGCTGGTAAATATCAGCCGCTTTGGCAGGCTGTTTGTCGCGCAGCTCGGCGGCTTCGGTCAGCAGCACGCTGATGGCACGTTCACGCGTGGTCTTGACGGCGCTGCTGTATTCGGCATTGCCGGGGGCCTGCTGGCTGGCGGTGTAAAAACTCGACAGCGCCGGTTCCCACTGGCGCGCGGCAAGCTGCTCTTGGCCGCGCTTGAAGGCGTCTTGCCCGGTGGCGCAGCCAACCAATATCGATAGCAGGCTCAACAGCAGGCCCATCAGGCCAAGGCGATAACTCATGGGACGGTTCCAATCTGCAGGGTGTGCTCTTGCCCGGTCGGGGTATGGCGAAAGACCAGTTGTTGGTCGGTCATGGCGGCGAGTTGCCAGTCGTCACCCACGGCCTGGCCCACTTTGGCGATGCTGACCTGGTCTTTCTCGTCGGCCAGAAAGGCGTGGCTATTATCGCCAGCGATCAGGTGGCCAATGTATTTGAGCTTGAACACCGGCTGGGCTGGACCAGCTGCTACAACGGGCGGGGCGACGGCGACAACTGGCGCTGGCGCGCCAAACAAGTCGGTGATGGGCAACGTTGACTCGGCGCGCGTCGGCCACTGCAACGGCAGCACGGGTGCCGGGGCCGTCGGCTTGCCCGGTGCGCGCCTTGCCGTGGCTTGGACGGCCACCTGGGGCGCGGGCGCGTCCTGGCTGACCTGCCAGGTGGCCCACAGCGTGAGCAACAGGCCCGCCGCCAACAGCAGGCGCCGACGTTTGATCGGGTTCATGGCGGCTTTCATGGCGGCGAAAACAACACCAGCCGCACCTGCGCGCGCACCCCGACGCTGCCTGCGGGGCGGCTCAGCTCAATCGACTCGATCGCCAGTGCCTCGTCTTGTTTCATCAGTTCACGTAAAAATTGCCGGATCGCGGGGTAACCGCCGCTTAAGTCAGCCTGCACTTCGTGGCGCACCACAAGGCCAGATACGCTATTTTTGTGATAGCTGGCTTTGCGCACCACAACTGCCTGATCAGCCGCTATTTTATGTATGCGTTCAATGCGCTCTTGCGCCGATGGTACCTGCGCCAGACGCGCCAGAATGCCTTGCAGACGTTCCTGTGGCGCGGCCACCGGTGCCGCGCGGGTGGCGCTGGCGATGCGATGCGCCTGCACACTTTGCTCCAACTGGCGCATCTGCGCCGCCTGCGGTGGCAGCCAGCGGTATTCCACCCAGGCTTGCAGCGCCAGCATGGCGACCACCGCCAGCGTCATGGCAGCGGCAAAACCGGGCATGGGCCAGGGCAGCTTCATCGTGCGGTATTCCAATGTGCGGTGACCACGGCACGCAACACGCCCGCGTTGTCGGGCAACGCCTCAGAGGCCAGCATCACTTCAAACAGCGCCTCTTGCTGCATCAGGTTTTGCACCAGCGCGGCCACGTTGGCAAAGTCGGGGCTGCTTACGCTGATGCTGACCACGCCGTCGGCTGCGTGTGGCGTCACGGCATCGACCGTAACGCGCGGCGGTCGCGCGGCTTCAATGGCTTGCAGCAAAGCGTCCCACGGCACGGCCAGACCGTTCAACATGGCTTGGGCGCTGCTGGCAAGTTTGCCCTGTTCGACGCTGAACGCGACCGGGCTGGCGTGCGCGCCCTTGCTTTGCCACTGCTGCTGGCGCGCCTGCAACGCCGCGCGCTCACCTTGCAACGACTGCCAACGCCAGGCCGCACCGCCCAGTTGCACGCCAAAGACCAGCGCCAGCGCAGCAATCACCACCTGCCTGCGCCGCGCCCGCTGGGGCCGGTTCAAGGCAAAGTCAAGGTCAGCAAGATGCTTCATGCGGCGTGTGGCAAAAGGGTTTGTTGCTGCAGGCGCCAGACCCAGGTGCTGGACAGCTCCGCGCTGGCGCAGACGCGCGACGACCAGCCCGCGTCAAGCAGGTTTTTGCGCACAGCAGGCAGGTCATGGGCAGCATCCCAATCGATGATAACCAGGGCACGGCAAGCGTCGCCACGGCGGGCGGCTTGGCGCGCCAGTTGCAGCGGCCACTGCTGCGCCAGGCCATCCACACTGGCCGAATCGCCCGCGCCCGACACCACCAGCAGATCCTGTAGCGTGCCGTGTTGCAGGCGCATCAGCACGACATGGCTGCGCGCCAGCAGCGCCAGCCAGCACGCGCCGGGCTCGCTTGCCAGGGGCGTGCCGAGCAACACGCCCAGCGACTGGGCGCTGGCCAGCACGCAGCCGCGTTGTGCCAGCCCGTTGTGCAAAGCGTCCAGCGCGGCAGCGGGCCAGGCCAACGCGACCAGGCGCGTGTCGTGCTGGCTCCAGCAACAGCGCCAACCGGTCATCAGGTCACCGTAAGTCTTGCGGTAATGGCTGGCCAGCAGGGCGTCAACGGCCTCGTCGCTGGCGGGCTTGGCAGGCAGCGTCACCACCAAAGGGCGTGCCCAAGCGTCTGACATCGCCACCTGCACACGCCGCCCATGCACCTGCGCCTGATCGAGCAGCGTGAGCAGGTCACCGACGGCAAGGGCAAAACGGTCAGGCAGCTCTGGCACGGATGCGCCGCCCCCCGCGCGCAACACCCAGGGCGCGCGTTTGCCGCCCGCGTCGAGCACCACCGCGTCTGGCGTGATCAGCGCGCGACACGGCGGGCGCAAGGCAGACAGCGCAAGCTGGGTGAATGAACGACCGGTGGGTGGTGACAACAAAATTCCCTCTTGATTGACACATCCTTAGCCAACGCCAAGGCTGGTGCAGTGACGGCAATTCTAGGGGGAACCGTTGCTAGCGCAGCGCTGGGAAACGCGTTAGTCACTAACAAGTAAAGTCTTTGCAAATTGTGAGAAGAATTCAGTTGCTGTGGATGTATTGCTCCTTCCCCTTTTGGGGGAAGGCTGGGATGGGGGCTTGCCTTGGATGGGAAGCCGTTGCCAAGTCGACACCAGCCCCCATCCCAGCCCTCCCCCAGCGGGGGAGGGAGCAAGACCGGGTGCATTTTTCCGGCTTGTCCGGCTTAGAAAATTATTGCCGTGCACCCGTGAAGGTTCCGCTGGCACCACCGGTGTTTGTCCAGGTGCCGCTGACGACGCCCGTGTAGTAGTTGGCAGTGCCGGTAAACACCGCACCGGTGCCGGTAATGCCCAGGTTGATGTTGGCAGTGGTTCCATCTATGCCGGTCGGCGTGACGCTAAAGCTGCAATTAAATGCCCCGGCCTGCGTTGATGTACCGGAACAGCTGGTAGTACCGGACGGGTTGACCGTGGCGGTCACGTTGCCGGAGTCGGTGCCCGTAAAAGTGCTGACGTAGGTGCCGGCGTAGGAGCCCAGTGACAACACAATCGGCACGTCCGGGCTGAAGGCGGGCAAGCCCAGTGTGCTGAAAAGGGCGTTCAGGGCGGGCAGGTTCAGACGGGCTTGGGGACTGCCAACCATAGGTTTATCTTGATGTCCATAAAAAACATGTCCTGCGCGTTCGACAAAAACACGCGACCAATTTAGCGCAGAAAACTGTGTTGGGTAACCGCTGAAAGTCATTGCGCGACCGTCCCCGAAGGTTTGAATTGCATAAGTACCCGTTCCGATAACACTGCAGTTACGTGTACTTCCACCCCAGCTTTCCTGGCAACTGTAGAAATTAACGGCATTGCCAGTGCCAAAGCCAACACGCAAGCGCGTGTTGGTGGTGTACCAACTGCTTGAATTGGCCGCGTTGTTGTAAGTGGGCGCATTGCCAATGGTTCCTAAGGACAAAGTCGTTCCGCCCCAACCCTCGTTTCGGCTTCCGCTGCTCAACATTGCACCATTGGCACCAGTGACCGTGTTTTCACCATACACACATGGCGTTCCTTTATTGATGGCAATTAATTGTTCCAAAGTGGCATTGGGGGTTTCTGCGGGCCATGGATTTGCATTGCATGAAGTGGCATTACCTGCCGCAACACCTGCATCCGAAAGTTGTACATAATTGTTCGGGCCTGGGTAATAGGCCATGGATGGTAAATAATTGCTTCCATAGGTGTTGTAGCTCACCTTCGAACCCGTTGGAAAAATTGCACTGCCCAGAACAGTTGTAGCTGAATTGATGGTCAAGTTGGTATTGCCACCTGCAACAGCCTCGTTGTAAACATCAATCATGGGGCGGGTTGATATATCAACAGTTCGGTAAACGTTGCCCACACTGGAACCGGTTTCTCGACCGTTGCAATAGTTATAGGTTGTGTTGCCGTTAGCATCTTTAGCGCTGGACCAGTTTTCAAAATTCACAAGGCAGTTAACCCAACCCGTGCCATTCCAGTGAACGTCTGCTCCGCGCGATGGACTGGAACCCAATGTCCAACTGTAAGGCGCACCACCGGCCACTTTGGCCATGCGCATTTCGCGCCATCGATAGCTTCCATCTGCTGCGGGCGTATTCTGTGCCGCCGTGCTTGAATTGACGCGCAAAAACCAGTCATTGGCACTGTTGAAAGTCAAAGCGCGCAAAGCGGCACTGGGCGCAGGCGGATTCACAACTGGTGTCACCGCGCCAATATTCACCCAGAAGCCGTCTGTACCTGCCAGCACGCTGGTAAATGGCAAATAGCTTTTGCTGGTGATGTAACTGGAAAGCTGGCCACTGGCCTCCAGCGACGGCGCATAAAAGCGCCAACCCGGCGTGGTGCCTTGCGTTGCACCGGTATCCCACGCCCACAAAGTGCTGATCGACTTGCTGGCCGCATTCAGACTGCTGGCCAAGGCGGCGTTGAGTTGCGAAGGCGTCTTTTTGTCGGCACTGGCCACCAGGTTCCAGCTAGGGGCCAGGTCTGCCACGCCCAGTGTGACGCCGGTCCCCACGGCGGGCGGCGGAGCCAGCGGGTCCGCAATGGTTACCGCAGCGCTGGCGTTGACCCAGAAGCCTTCTTTGGAGTCAATCGTGCTCAATACGTCGTATTGTTTGCTTGCAGCATAGGCGATCAAATCCGTCGCAGACATAGTGGGCGTGTAAAACGCCCATTTGTTACCAACCTTGTTCCACTTCCACACCGTCAGGATTTGCGAGCCACTGAGTTTGGCCGCCACGTCGATCGCCGCCGGATCGCTGTTGCCCACCAGATTCCAGCCCCCTGACAAACTGATGGGCGTAAAAGCACTGGCGAAGGCGGGCATCAGCGACGCCACAAGCAAGGAACAACGAATGAGCGAACGCATTGGAAAACCCCTTTAAAAAATTGGACAGCCGTCATGGGCACGTGGTGCCAAGTTGAAACACTGTCACATCCTGAGTAAATCCTACGCCTGATTTGAACCACAGGGCATCCCCCGAACGGGGGATTTCATCGGGTTAAATGGCCAATCTTTGATCTGACGCAAACTGGCATTGAGAAATTTGCAGCGCCGTCAAACGTCTGAAAGGCGTCAAATTTACTCTACATTTAATAGCTAGTGACGCAAGCCATACAAGCGCTACAACCCAAAAAGATGCTTGCTCACGGTTGCACCAGCAGGTTCGGTACTTGCACATAGCTGCCGGTGTTGAGCTGCAATCTGCCGGTGGTCAGAAGGGGGCTACTTCAACGCAACAGCGTGCCATTGGTCGTCTGCCGACTTGGCCTTACCCCCCCATTGGGGGGGTATCCATTGGCCTTTGGCTCGTCTAACATGGAGCCAAACTTTTTTTGAGGTGCGATCATGTTGGCAAGTCGATTGAGTTCTTGGGTGGCGGGTCTTTGGTTAACCCTTTACGCGGTACTTGGCAACGCAGCCACCGTTGCCTACACCCCCACCCTGTTGCAGGGCTGGAACTTGGTGGGCAACAGCACCACTGCTGCGCTGGATGTCAAAACCCTGCTGGGCACGCAGGCCAGCAGCGTCACCTCGGTCTGGAAGTGGAACGCCGCCAACAGCAAATGGGCGTTTTATTCGCCGGCACTGGATACGGCCAACACGCTGGCAAGCTACGCCGCCGCCAAGGGCTACGACGTGTTGAGCAGCATTGATCCGGGCGACGGCTTTTGGATCAACGTGAACGCCACCTCGGGGCTGGTGCTGGGTGCGCAAAGCGGCACGGGCTTTGCGCTGGGGGCGTCCACGCTCAAAACCAACTGGAACCTGGTAGCCACCGGTGACGACATCACGCCAGCGCTGTTCACCACCACGGTTGGCAACGTCACCACGCTGTGGGCCTGGAACAACGCCAACAGTGGCTGGTATTTTTACGCCCCCTCGGCAGCTGCCAATGGCAGTCTGGCGGGCTACATCAGCAGCAAAAACTACCAGGACTTTGGCAGCACCACGCTGGGTAACGGGCGCGGCTTTTGGGTCAATTACGCGGGGGCTGGTACCGGGGGCACGGGTGGTACGGGTGGCACGGGCACCACAGGCAGCACCACGCCCTGCTTGGTCACGGGTACGGCAACAGCGTTAAACGGTTTGGGGGGCACGATTCCACTCACCGCCAACTATTGCTTTGCGATCACAGCCCCTTTTACCTGTGATGCCAAAGGTATGGGCAGCACCTCATCGTTTATTGACCTGATGTTCCAGTCAGGATTCACGTCAGCCACCAAGGCCACGGTGAGCTACACACCGAGTTGTGCCTCGGCGCCGGCCAACATGCAAACGGGGTCCGACGCCTTATTGAAAACGATAGATGGCAACGGCTCGGTGACCACGCTGGCGGGCAAAGCCATCACACCGCCGCTGAGGCTGACCGACCCTCTGGTGGACGGATCAGCCGCTGACGCACGCTTTGCCCTGGGCTCGACTTGGGGCAACTCTGAAGTCGTCACTGATGGCACCAACCTGTATGTGCTGGATCAAGACTATTACGCCATCCGCAAGGTGGACATTGCGACAGGATATGTTTCTACCTTGGTGGGAGGAAGCCGGGGTTCCGGGGATGGCACGGGCACAGCTGCCAGTTTCTATGCGCCCAACGCCATGACGATCGATGACACGCACACCTATTTGTATGTCAGTGATTTCCAACACATCCGCAAAATAGAGATTGCCACCGGCATTGTTACCACCCTGCCGATTACGATTGTGGACACCACTTTTGCTTTTCTTTCCGGGCTGGCCACTGAGGGCAATAGCCTGTATGTGCTTGACAGCAATGCAGCATCTGGCCTGGCAACAGCGGGACGCATTGTAAAAATAGACCTGACTTCCTTGGCAGTGACCAACTGGATGGCGAACGCACCAATTGCAAGCGGCCCCGTGTTCCAGTCTAACGGCAATTTGTATTTGCTCGGTAACAACCAAGTAGTAAAAGTCAATATTGCAACGCTGGCGGTAAGCGGTGTGGCCGGGGGCATGGCTAGCGTATCCCGTGACGGTATTGGCGCACAAGCTGGTTTCAATAACAAACCCAGAGGTTTGACCAGCGATGGGCTTAACTTGTATGTAGCTGACAACAGCGCTATTCGTAAAATCGAACTGGCCACAGGCATTGTCAGCACCATCGCTGGCAGCAACACAGCAGGCTATGCCGATGGCACGGGTGCAGCCGCCAAGTTCGGTGGATTGGGTGGCATCGCCATGGTGGGCACCTATTTGTACGCTGCCGATAACTACAGCGCCATCCGGCGCATTCAAACCAACGGAACAGGTGGCGTGTCGCCATCGCCCATCGGCGACAGCACAGTAACCACCGGCCCCATGGCTGGCACTTGGTCATACAGCTCGCCCGGTGGCGCAGCCTGGAGCGCAGTGACGGATGCCACTGTGCCCAATGGCGGCGCTGTCTATAAAGCCGCACCGGTAGCGCAAGACCAAAGCACCATTGCCAGCATCACGGTCACGCAAACCGGCAACGGCGTGGTGAGTTTTTACAAAAAAGTCAGTAGCATGGCTTGCTGTGATTACCTGGTCTTTACCATTGACGGGGTGGAGCCCGCCAACGCCCGCTGGTCGGGCAACGTGGCTTGGAGCCAAACCAGCTTTGCGCTGACAGCGGGCACCCATACCCTGCGCTGGAGCTATGTCAAAGGCAACGCCACTTACGTCAACCCGACCGGGGTGCAAGACACCGCCTGGATCAGCCAGGTGGCAGTGACGGCTGCACCGCCGGTGGTGAGCGGCCTGGCGCCGGCCTCTGGTGCTGTGGGCAGTTTGAGCAAAATTCTGGGTTCAGACCTGAATAATTTCGCACCCCTGCCCACGGTTAACTTCAATGCGGGCAACACCAACTACCCGGCCATTACCCCCTATGCACTCAGCGCCGACTACAGCAGCCTTGAGTTTGCCGTGCCACAAGACCTGGCCGCGGGTGACTACAGCATCACGCTGGGTAACGGCACGACTGATCCGTTAATTGCTGGCACCTTCAACATACCGGCGCTGGGCACCCAAATGGGCGGTGCGCGTCAGGGAGTAGCACTGAATTTGGGCAGCAGTTTGATCACCGTCGGCTCCACGCTTGGCACCATCAAGGGGGCAACCACAGATGGCATCAATCTGTATGTGGCCGACGGTGTCATCAAGCGCGTATCGTTCACCGCAGGTGAAGTGACCACATTGGCTGGAGGGGCAGCGGCGCAGTGGTCAATATATGGCGGGGTATCGTACTGCACGGCTGCCAACGGCATTGGCGCAGCGGCAGCATTCTGTTCAACCGGCGCGATGACCAACGATGGCACCAATTTGTATGTGGCTGATGACTATGCTATCCGCAAGGTGGTCATAGCCACTGGTGAAGTGACGACTTTCCCGGTGACACCCCCGGCCAATCTGTCAGCGCTGTTAAATGTTGCAGGTGGATTGAGCCGCCCAAGCGGGTTGACCACGGACGGCACTTACCTCTACATCACTTATGCCATCAACCCGGTGATCATGAAAGTGAGCTTGGCGACAGGGGCTGCGACCTGGCTGGCGGGATCAACTCGGTCAAGCATTGTTGACGGGGTTGGTTCAGCGGCATTTTTCGCTAGCCCCACCAGCATCACCACCGATGGTAAGAACCTGTATCTGATAGATGTCGGTGTGATACGCAAAGTTGATCCAGTGAGCGGTGCCGTCACGACCCTGATCGGCACACCTACTTTTGTTGCGAATGTAATGGGCATCACAACCGATGGCACATCCTTGTACGCAAGTAACAGCAGTTCGATCATCAAAGTGAATATTGCCACCAGCGCTGTGACCTTGCTGCCTGCCGGTACGTTTATTCCCTTGACCACGGATGGTGCCACTTTGTATGGCGCGCTAAATCTAGGTGGGAATTTTGGTAACACGATCAGCAAAGTTCAAGTCGCTCAATCGGCTGGCACCACTGCGACCACGCCAACGATCGTCTCAACCACAGTCTGGAGCGCAGCCAAGGCCAGCCTGAAATGGACTCCGGTTGCGGGGTCAACCACTTACAACGTTTATCGCTCCACGTCACCCAACGTGGCGTTGACTGCTGCCAACAAGGTCAACGCACTGACGGGCCCGGTTACGGCACTGGAGTACACCGACAGCACGTTGTCCTCTGCCACCACGTATTACTACAAAGTGACGGGCATCACCGCAACGGGCGAAACGGCGGCTTCCAGTGAAATCTGGCTCAAAACGCTTGCAGCACCCAATGCGCCCACAGGCCTTACTGCAGTTGCGTCAGGCACTACAAAAATTGATTTGAGTTGGACGGCAATCACCGATGCGGTTGGCTACAACGTTTATCAATCCAGGTCGCCTAGCGTGCAATTGACCACAACCAATAAATTGGCAGTTATCCCCACGGGCACGACCGCCCAGATTACCGGTTTGTATGCTGGCACGCTGTATTACTACAAGGTCACTGCAGTCAACGCCAATGGCGAAAGCATCGGTTCGGCGGAAGTGTCAGCAACCACAACTGCCTTGCCTGGTGTCCCCACCGGAGTAAGTGCGACATCTGTCAATGCAACGCAGATCAATGTTAGCTGGACAGCCGTAACGGGCGCTGCGTCCTATAACGTTTATCGCAGTAATAATAGCGCGTTAGTGGGCAATACGACCCAGACCACTTATTCGGATACCGGCCTGACCCCGTCAACGTCATACGGCTACTTTGTCAGGGCGGCAAATGCGGCGGGCGAGGTAAGCATTAACCCTTCGACAGTCGTTTCAGCCACTACGGCAGCACTGCCTAGCACGCCAACGGGTATCACTGGAACAACCACAAGTGCTACCCAATTTGATATTGGCTGGACCAACGTCACGGGTGCGACGGGTTACAACGTATATCGCTCCGCCTCGCCTAATGTGCAGATTATTCCGGGAAATAAAATCAACACGGCGCCGCTCACAGTTGGTCCTTTTTCGGACACGGCGCTGACCGCTGCAACGACTTATTACTACAAGGTAACTTCGGTCAATGCGGCTGGAGAAAGCCTTGGCTCGCTTGAAGTTTCGGTGTCGCCCCCGATGCCAACGATTGCGGGCCTGAAAGGCGGCACCATACAGCTTGCCGCTCTAAATCTAGCTAACACAGTATCTACTCTCCCTGGACTCAGTGCATTACTCAGTGGCGCTCAAGGTGTCACCACCGATGGCACCAACCTCTATGTTGTAGATTCAACTGCTATGAAAGTTTACAAGATCGTCATTGCCACAGGTGTGGTGACCACCTTGGCGGGTGACGGTACCTCATCGGCGTTCAATTATCCAGTGGCCATCACCACTGATGGTGCCAATCTTTATGTTGCGCAAACTGGTAACCACAGTATCCAAAGAATTGTGATCGCCACGGGCGCAGTGACGACATTGGCGGGTGGTGGCTACGGATCAAGAGGAGCGTGGGGAGACGCTGTCGGTACAGCCGCGTTCTTCAATAATCCCCAAGGCATCACTACCGATGGCACCACTCTGTATGTGGCAGATACCGGGAACGGCATGATCCGCAAGGTTGAAATTTCGACAGGTGCTGTGACCACTTTGGCGGGCGGCGGCATTGGTTCGGCAAGTTTCGGTTCCAACACGCTTCATGGCATCGTGACCGACGGTGCCAATCTGTATCTGACCGATTTGTGGGCGAATAAAATTCTCAAGTTTGTGATTTCCACAGGTGTCGTGACTACCTTGGCTGGATCGGGTGTGGCGGGGGCGGCTGACGGCATTGGCACGACTGCGACATTTAATAACCCCATAGGGATCACCACCGATGGCATCAACCTTTATGTTTCGGAATTGAGCGGTTACAAAATTCGCAAAGTAGTCATTGCTACTGGTGCGGTCACTACCGTTGCTGGTGCGGGGACGCGAAGTTCCTTGGATGGTGTTGGCGCTGCCGCAAAGTTCTTTGCACCTGCTGGCATGACCACTGATGGCACCAACCTGTATGTAGCCGATGGCAACGCAATCCGCAAGATTCAATAATTTGCACTGTTGAGTTTTTCATAACAAACCGCCTGCACGAAGCGGACGGTTTCGTTTTACGGTGTGGCTTGTCGACCATTCGAGCCGAAGCACTGTCATGATCACCCTTTTTTGGGCTTCAAGACACCTGCTGGTTTGCTACTGTTTTTTAGTATCCACAGCGGCGCAGCCACCGTGGCTTACACCCCCATGCTGTCGCTGGGCATGAACCTGGTGGGCAACAGCACCAGCGCAACGCTGGATGTCAAAACACTACTGGGCACGCAGGCCAGCAGCGCCAGGCGGTCTGTTTGCGGTTTTACGGTTTTACCCGCTCCACCTCAAACCCCACCACGTTGCGCGTTTCTTTGCTGAATTCCACACCAATCAGGTCAATCGGCAGGCCGCCGGCCAGGTACTTGGCGGCGTAGTTTTTGGCTTTGAGCTGCGCCAGCGCCTGGCCTTGCGGCACCAGCTCCACCACCTTGAATTCAAACAGGTAAATGTGCCCATTGAAGCGCACCGCCATGTCCAGGCGGCCGTGGTTGCTGCTGTCTTCGACCGTGATGTCGAGCCCCAGCGCGGCAAAGTAGCTGTAGAACACGCTGGCGTAGTAACCTTCATATTGGGCTATGGGGTTGTTGCGGTACCAGTCGTTGGGGATGCTGGCAAAAAAGGCGGTGATCAGGCTTTGCAGACCAGGCAGGTCGTTGGCGACCAGTAGATCGTACAGGCGGCTGATGTGGCGACCGGGCACGGAGCGGTTACCGCTAAGCTCTTGCAGCAGGCTGTCGTGCAGGCTGGCGCGCACCTCCTGGTTGGGGTAGCGCAGCGTCAGCTCTAGCCGCCCGGGAATCATGCGCGCGCTTTCAATGGTCAGGTAACCAGCCTGAAACATCAACGCTTCGGTGGTGATGTTGTCCACGTCAAAGGTGGCCAGCAGCGATTCTGGCGCCATGATGCGTTCCAGGTCGGGCACAAATTGCTGGCGCTGGGTAAGCAGCTTGAGCAAGAACGTGGGCGTACCGGTTTCAAACCAGAACGGGCGAAACTCACGGTGCCGAAACAGCAGCAGCAGATCAAACGGGTTATAGACCGGCGTGCCCAGCCAGTTGTAGCCGTTGTACCAGCGCCGGATTTCGGCCCGATCCAGCCCCGCTGTTTCGGGGCCAAATACGCTATCGACATCGGCTTCGGTGTAACCGCAGATGGCGCCATACTGAGCGTTAAGCGTCAGGTCTTCGAGGTTGTTCAGGCCCGAGAACAAGCTGACTTTGCTGAATTTGGACACACCGGTCAAAAAGGCAAACTTGACGTGCGCGTCGCTGTCCTTGATGACCGAATAAAAGTCTTTCAGCACCTCGCGGATTTGCAGCGCAATGGCCGGGTCTTCAATGCGGTCCAGGATGGGTTTGTCGTATTCATCGACCAGAATCACCACACGCTGGCCGGTGGCTTGGGTGATGCGGGCGATCAGGTCTTTGAAGCGGCTACGGTAGTCCGGGTACTGCGCGGGCAACTGGTGCTGTTGTTCCAGCGTGGTCAACTGCTGGTGCAGGCTTTGGTGTAAATCTGCCACCGAGCCCAGCACGCCGCCGCCAAAGCTGATGCGCAGCACCGGGTATTTGATGGTCCAGTTCCAGCGCTGCTCTGCCGCCAGGCCCTTGAACAGCGGCGCGTTGCCTTCAAACAGCTCTTTCAGGGTATCCAGAAAAAGGCTTTTGCCAAAGCGCCGGGGTCGCGACAAAAAGTAATGCGAACCGCCTTCGACCAGATCCACGGCAAAGCCGGTTTTGTCCACGTAGTAGTAGTCGGCCTCGCGTATCTTGGCGAAGGTCTGAATACCTATGGGCAGCTTCTTGCGCGTCATGGGCGGGGCCGATGGAAGGGGTTGAGGCATTGGCGCAGTTTAGCGCGGCCAGTGTCTGGTCGCGCTAGTTTCACCCGGTTAACTATGCTTTTAGTAGCTGCCAGCGCTTGCTGCACAAGCGCTGGCAGTCAATTTTGCTTACAAACAATTCAAGGCTTGTTAACCCAGAACCCCAGCCCCGCGCCCAGCAGCTTGCCGGTGGCGGCAAAGTCCAGCTAGCCCTTGGCAGCGGTGTAGTCAAATATCGCCGAGCCGCCCTGGCGGTCCAGGCTGGGGAAATAAAAGTACCACTTGCGTTGTCGGCCGTGGCCATCATGGCAACAAGGTGACCATTGGGCTCTTTGACAATATCAATCAACAAAAAACCATGCAGCGGGTCAAATGCATAGATGAGAAAAGTGTCACTGGTTTTTTTGCCTTGCCGCTTTGCTGCCAATGCCCACCTTGCCGCGTCAAGCGAACTGTTTTAAGGTGGCAAGTGAACGTGCCTTAACACGAGTCGCCAGGCGCGCCTTGGTTGGTTGAAAGTCAGCGGTGAGAATCCCTACAAAATTACACCACTGTGAGGCTGCCATGTACTGGGATGCAAAAGTTGTCAAGCCACTATCTGACTATCGTATTTTTGTTGAAGTTGTCGATGGTCGAAAAGGCGTGTTCGATATGAAGCCCTATCTGGAGCGGGGTGTTTTCCGCGAGTTGAAAAACATCAACTATTTCAACCAGGTCGGTATCGTTTTGGGGGCCATCACCTGGCCCCATGAACAAGACATCGCGCCCGAGACTTTATGGGCTGAACTGCGGCCACTGGATGAGTGCGCGATGCGGATGCCGCCCAAGTGACCAACAATATGGGCTTGTAGCACCCGTGCACCATGCCTGAGCAGCTATTGAATTGATATTGATTTGGCAGTCTGGCACGCTTGCCAAAACACTGTAGTAACGCAAGCACCTTGATGCGCACCGTGGCCTGGGCCAATGGCGCTGATTTGGCACCAGAATTTTTGTTTGAGATGCTGCAAAAACAGCGCAAACCACAGGCTGTCTGAGGTCTACCCCCCTCTTTACGCTTTTACCCTTTCCACCTCAAACGCCACCACGTTGCGCGCCTCTTTGCTGAACTCCACGCCGATCAGGTCGATCGGCTCGCCGCTGGCCAGATACTTGGCAGCGTAGTTTTTGGCCTTAAGCTGCGCCAGCGCTTTGCCCTCTGGCACCAGCTCCACCACCTTGAACTCAAACAGGTAGATGTGCCCGTTGAAACGCACCGCCATGTCCAGCCGACCCTGGTTGCTGCTGTCTTCGACCGTGATGTCCAGGCCCAGCGCGGCAAAGTAGCTGTAGAACACGCTGGCGTAATAGCCTTCATACTGGGCAATCGGGTTGTTGCGGTACCAGTCGGTGGGAATGCTGGCAAAAAACGCCGTAAATAGCGCTTGCAGGCCAGGCAGGTCGTGCGCGTCGAGCAGCTCATACAAGCGAATGCGGTGGTCCAGCCGCTTGCGCGCGCTTTGCACCAGCACGTCGAGCAGGCTGTTGTGCAGGCTTTGATAGACCTCGCGGTTCGGGTAGCGCAGGCGGTACAAGATGTCTGCGCCCTGCATCTGCTGCCGATCGATGGTCAGGTAACCGGCCTGGAACATCAGCGCGACGGTGGGGATGTTGTCCACATCAAAAGTGGACAGCAGCTCGGAGTCGGCGCGCAAGGTACCCAGTTCAGGCACAAAACTGCCGCTATGCGTGAGCAGTTTGATCAAAAACGTGGGCGTGCCGGTTTCAAACCAGAACGCCCGAAACTGGCGTTCGTCAAACAACAGCAGCAGGTCAAACGGGTTATAGACTGGTGTGCCGAGCCAGTTGTAGCCGTTGTACCAGCGCCGGATTTGATCCCGGTCTAGGCCAGGTAACTCAGCGGCAAACACGCTATCGACGTCGGCTTCGGTGTAGCCACAAATGGCGCTGTAGCGCGCATCGAGCGTGATGTCTTTGAGGTTGTTTAGCCCCGAGAACAAGCTGACTTTTGAAAATTTGGACACGCCGGTCAGAAAGGCAAACTTGACGTAGGCGTCGCTGTCTTTGATGACCGAATAAAAGTCTTTCAGTGCCTCACGGATTTGCACCGCAATGGCCGGGTCTTCGATGCGGTCCAGAATGGGTTTGTCGTATTCATCGACCAGTATCACCACGCGCTGGCCAGTGGCTTGTGCCACACGAGCAATCAAGTCTTTGAAGCGGCTGCGGTAGTCCGGGTACTGTGCAGGCAACTGGTTCTTTTGCTCCAAAGTGGTCAACTGCTGGTGCAGGCTCTGGTGCAAATCTGCCACCGACCCCAGCACGCCGCCGCCAAAGCTGATGCGCAGCACCGGGTATTTGATGGTCCAGTTCCAGCGCTGTTCTGCTGCCAGTCCCTTGAACAGCGCCGCGTTGCCTTCAAACAGCTCTTTCAGGGTGTCCAGAAACAGGCTTTTGCCAAAGCGCCGGGGTCGCGACAAAAAGTAATGCGAACCGCCTTCGACCAGGTCCACAGCAAAGCCGGTCTTGTCCACATAGTAGTAATCAGCCTCACGTATCTTGGCGAAGGTCTGGATGCCAATGGGCAACTTTTTGCGCTTCATGGGCGGGATCGATTCAAGGGGTTGAGGCATTGACACAGTTTAGCGCGGCATATTCCCCAAAACGCAGCAGTTCAAAACCGCGCCCTCACCCCGCAAACGTGATCCGGTCAATTTCTGCCTGACTGGTCAAGCCTTGGCGCACCATATCTTCGGCCGATTCGCGCAGCAGGCGCGTGCCGCGCGCGCGCGCGGCCTCTTTGATGGCGCGCACCGGGGCGCGGGTGGCGATCATTTCGCGCAACTCGTCGTCAAGTAGCAGGCATTCGCCAATGGCGCGCCGGCCCTTGAAGCCGGTGCCGCGGCATTCGGTGCAGCCCTTGCCGTGGCAATGGGTGCAAAACACGCGCACCAGGCGTTGCGCCACAATGCCGTTCAGGGCCGAAACAAAGGTGTAGGGGTCCACCGCCATGTGTTCAAAGCGGCCCAGCACGTCAAACACGTTGTTGGCGTGCACGGTCGAAAACACCAGGTGGCCGGTCAGGGCGGCCTGCACCGCAATTTGTGCCGTTTCCGGGTCGCGGATTTCGCCCACCATGATCTTGTCGGGGTCGTGCCGCAAGATGGAGCGCAGCCCCAGCGCAAAGGTCAGCCCCTTGCGCTCGTTCACTGGTATTTGCAGCACGCCGGGCACCTGGTATTCCACCGGGTCTTCAATCGTGATGATCTTGCTGGCGCCGTCGTTGATTTCAGAAATGGCCGCGTACAGCGTGGTGGTTTTGCCGCTGCCCGTGGGGCCGGTGATGAGCAACATGCCGTGCGGCTTGCGCGCCAGGTTGCGGATCACGGCCAGCGGTGTCGTGTCAAAGCCCAGGTGGTTCAGCGTCAAGCCGGCCAACTGGTCGCTTAAGTGCTCTTTGTCCAGAATGCGGATGACGGCGTCTTCGCCATACACGCTGGGCATGATGGAAACCCGAAAATCAATGTCGCGCTCGCGGATGCGCACCCGAAAGCGCCCGTCTTGCGGCGTGCGCCGCTCGGTAATGTCCAGCTCGGCCATCACCTTCACGCGTGAGATGGCCTGTTCGTTCAGTTCGGCACCAGGCACGCGGCCGGCTTCCACAATCACGCCGTCAATGCGGTACTTGACCACCAGGCCGCTGGCGGCGGCTTCCAGGTGGATGTCTGAGGCGCCCGCGCCCATGGCGTCAAACAGCGTGGAGTTGATCAAGCGCACCACCGGGCTGGCGGTCTCGTCAATGCGCGAGAGCGAAATTTCTTCCACGCCCGACTGGCGCGCAGCCTCGGTAAAACCATGGTCCAGAATACCCGGCAAGGCCGAGGTGGCGGCCTCCAGCCGCGCCAGCACGTCAAGCAAATCAGATTCAAGCACCAGCTCGCGCGCGTCAACCGCTATGCCTTTGGCGTCGGCCCAGCGCTGAAGGGCTTCATCGGTGGGGTTGGCCAGCAGCAGCACGCGCTGGCCTTGGCGCGTCACCACCAGCGCCGACAGGCGGCGGCAGTCGGGCAGGCCCAAGGTGGCCAGGTCGGGGCTCAGGTTGGCATCGGCAGTCAGACGACAAACCGGGTAGTGAAAAGTGTTGCCAAGCTGGATGAACAGGCCATCCGTGGAAAGCCCCGTCTGCGCTGCCAGCACAGCATCCGCAGCGACATTCTGGCGGCGGGCTTGCTGCCAGGCTTGTTGAATGGTAGCGGGGGTGAGCATGCGGCAAGTTTACTTCAGACAAACTTGGCAAGCAGGCAAAATCAGTCCTGCTGACCCTGCAAAGTGCTATTTTTATAGAAGCTATAGGCGAATGCATATCAATGGCCAGAGTGGTTTTTAACACTTACCCAGTCAGGCTTTCAAAGCATTTGGCCATAGCGCTACCTGCGCCCACCTGCCCCCCCCAAATGGGGGGTAGCCATCGACTGTTGAATTGATTAGCATTCGGTCCATTCCACATTTAGGAGTGTTCTTATGCTGGCAAGAACTTGGAATTGCATCGTCACCGGCTTGCTGTTGGTTGTGTACTGTTCCAACTGCAGCGCTGCCACCGTGGCTTACACCCCCACGCTGTCGCCGGGCTGGAACCTGGTGGGCAACAGCACCAGTGCGGCGATGGATGTCAAAACGCTGTTGGGCACGCAGGCCAGCAGCGTTATCTCGGTCTGGAAGTGAGACGCTGTCACATCCACATGGGCGTTTTATTCACCCGCACTAGATACCGCGACCACACTGGCAAGCTACGCCGCCTCCAAGGGCTACGAAGTGTTGAGCACGGTCAGTCCGGGGGAAGGCTTTTGGGTGAACCTGAACGCCACCAGCGCGGTGACGCTGGCCAACCAAAGCGGCAACGGATTCAGCCTGGGGGCAGCGGCGCTCAAGTCCAACTGGAATCTGGTGGCCACCGGTGATGACATCACCCCGGCAGTATTCAGCACCACAGTCGGCAACGTCACCACGCTATGGGCCTGGAACAACAGCCCCACTGCCACTGGCTGGTATTTTTACGCGCCCTCGGCAGCGGCCAATGGCAGTCTGGCGGGCTACATCAGCAGCAAAAACTATCAAGACTTTGGCAGCACCACACTGGGTGGCGGGCGCGGCCACCGGGGGTTCCACCGGCACCACCTCCGGCAGCGTCAGCGCGCCACTGGCTGCCCTGGCCAGCGGTCAGAGCTACCGCTTGGTGTATGCGGCGGGCATGGGCATTGGCATCGACCAGCGCAAAGGATCCGCCACCTTTTTAGCCAGTGGGGCCATGAGCGGCTACACGGTGGTCAAATTTGACGGCACGGTTTCGACCACCGAAGCTCCGCTGTTGGGAACAGCCGCCGTGGCTGATTTGGCGGGCGACAACATGGTGAGCATTGGCCGCTGGAACGGCGGCACAAGCGCCGGCAGCTTTTATGGTTTGTCCGGGTTTTCCATGACACCAGAGCAGGGCTTTCACTACGCCATTGGCGTGCCCCCGGCGGCCCTGCCAGCCGACGGTGTGACCCAGTGCTACGCGCTGACCGCGGCCACACAGCCGACGCTGAGTGACGGCAGCGCCACCCCGGGCAGCGTGGCTGCGGGTGCGCAGGCCAAAATCATTTTTGGCGCGGCCGGCAAGATGGCGCTGGACATGAGCTTTACCGTGGGTGGCAAAACAGTGGCCATGCAGACCGCTGGCGGCATGGCCAGCCCGGCGGCCTTCGTCGCTTTGGGCAATGGCGTGTCTTACTCTGGCACAGCCATCTCGCCGTTTATCTACCTCATGACCGACACCGCCACAAGCACCACCACGCGTGCCTTTATGTTTGTCGCCGGTGCGAATGCAGAGCGCTTGGGCATGAGCTTTCTAAGCAGCACCGGCGGCAACATCAGCACGTCGATTCAGGGCACGGCGTATTTCAGCCAAACCGCGTGCAACTAGTCTGGTAATGGTGTGCCCTGACCCCCCCATTGGGGGGGTATCCATTGCCATTGGCTTCGGCTAGCATCAATGTAAACCTTTTTTGGAGCGCGCTCATGTTGACATGGCGATTGATTTCTTTGGTGGCAGGTCTTTGGCTGGCTTGTGTCGCGCTGTTGGGCCATGCAGCCACCGTGGCCTACACCCCCACCTTGTCGCAGGGCTGGAACCTGGTGGGCAACAGCACCAGTGCGGCGGTGGATGTCAAAACGCTGCTGGGCACGCAGGCCGGCAGCGTCACTTCGGTCTGGAAGTGGAACGCTGCCAGCACCAAGTGGGCGTTTTATTCGCCAGCGCTTGACACGGCCAACACGCTGGCCAGCTACGCCACGAACAAGGGCTACGACGTATTGAGCAGCATTGATCCGGGCGACGGCTTTTGGATCAACGTGAACGCCACCGCCGGTTTGGTGCTGGGTGCGCAAAGCGGTACGGGCTTTGCGCTGGGGGCGTCCACGCTTAAAACCAACTGGAACCTGGTAGCCACCGGTGACGACATCACCCCGGCGCAATTCACCACCACGGTCGGCAACGTGACCACGCTGTGGGCTTGGAACAACGCCAACAGCGGCTGGTATTTTTACGCCCCCTCGGCAGCAGCCAATGGCAGTCTGGCGGGCTACATCAGCAGCAAAAACTACCAGGATTTCGGTAGCACCACACTGGGTAACGGGCGCGGCTTTTGGGTCAACTATGCGGGCTCTGGTACGGGTGGCACGGGTGGCACCGCCAGCATCTGGAATCCATCGTCAGCGCCGCTGTCTTTTGGCTCTGCGCTGTACATTTTGGCAACCAATTTTGGGGCGATGTCTGACCAGATCACCGTGCATTTTGCGGGTGGTGTTTCCTCTGTAGGTATCTTGGGTGCAGGCCTGTTCAGTGTCACGATCCCATTGGGGGCACAAAACGGGTTGTTTACCGTCACCAACAACACAACCGGCGCAACGCTCACGTCCAGCACTGCTTTGGCCTTGACGGTTGTCACTCCCACTTGCACGTCCTACAACAACGTCAATACACCTGTGCCGATGACCGGTAGCGCGGCCACAAGCTGGACAGATTGTTCGGCTCAATCACCCGCCGGTCAGCAAGTCGTTTGGGGCAACAACACGTTTGTTGCAGCAGGTGGCGGCAGTACCAAAAGTTCGACCGATGGTTTTGTTTGGTCTAACAGCACGACCACTTTTGACCGGGTTGCCTATAACGGCTTGCGCTGGATTGGCGTGAAGATCAACTCAAGCAGTTCGCTTCTCATCGGCCACACCGCCGACGCAACACCTGCGGTGTGGACAACCCAAACCGTGACGCTCAATCGCCCCGGGGTACTTACGGGGGCTTACGCTGCCAATGGCCGATTCTTTGTCGGCACCAACAATGGAAGTTTTTTAACGTCAACAGATGGCAGTACCTGGACTGAAACAGCTGGACTTTGCGATACAAGTTATTTGAGCAGTGTTTACGCTGGCAATGTCAACCAGGTTATATGGAACGGCAGCAGCTTTCAGATGTATGTGGGTGGGGTTGGCTTGTCCAACGGATTTACATCGTACCCTACCTCTTGCACCTCAACTGACGGCGTCAACTGGACTTCAGGTTCACTTTCTTACACCGGAGGGTCTGCTTTTGTGCCTGAGGTCTATGCCTTCGATGGCACCAAATATGTTGCTAGCCAAGGCAGCGCTATCTGGACTTCTGCTGATGGGCTGGCCTGGCTCAAGTCTGGTATTACAGCGCCAGCGTTCAAACAAATGATCTGGACGGGCGATCAGTTTATTGGGCTATCAGGCCAGGTGTACACATCGACCGATGGTCTGGTATGGACAAACCAGACCTTGCCAACCGAGTTTCAACTGGTCGATTCGTCCTTAGCCTATTCACCCGAGCTGAAACGCGCCATTCTGATTGGCCAATTTGCGCAAAACGGTTGGTATCTGACAGCCAAGGGCGCTGCCTTGTTTGTGCTGTACCAGACACCCCCTCCTGCTGCACCAATGTCTGCGCTGCTTCCCCCGGCCACTGTTTCTGCTACAGCCAGTGGTGGCTCGATCATCAATTTGACCTGGTCTGCGGTTGTAGGTGCTGCTGGTTATGACGTTTACAGGGCAAGCACTGCCGGGCAGCCCGTGGCATCGATGAGCAAAATTGCGTCGATCCGCATCACCAGCAAGCTGGTAGGCGGCAATCAGGTCGATCAACTGCTTACTACCTATTCAGACACCGGTCTTGCAGGTGCCAGTACTTACTATTACAAAGTAGTCGCTGTTGTCGATGCCATCACCAGCACAGCAGCCTCGGCAGAAGCCAGTGCAAGCACCAGCATCTCCTGGACAAATCGCATCGGCGCGGTAACCCAGGTTCATTTGAACGGAATCACATGGTCAGGCACACAATATTTGGCCGTGGGTGGCACTCAGAGAATTTATTCTTCGCCTGATGGCATGACCTGGACATTGAGAAGCTCAGGCACGCAAAAACTCAATCGCGTGATTTGGTCAGGCTCGCAGTTTGTCGCTGTTGGCGGCAATCCAGTAGGCGGAACCACGACCATACTGACATCGCCGGACGGTGTTAGTTGGACACCACAGCCGCTGACGGGAGTAACCGGGAGCCTTTCTGCGGTTGCCTGGTCAGGCAGCCTGTTTGTCGCGGTGGGCAGCGGCAATGCGGGCAACGGCATTCTTACGTCGCCCGACGGCGTGACCTGGACGGCGCAAACTTCGACCAATACCGGCTATTTGTCGGATGTCATCTGGACCGGGTCGCAATTTATAGCGTATGGCAATGATGCGACTCTGACTTCACCCGACGGTGTGGTCTGGACAGCAGCCACAGTCACCGCCCCCGGGTTTTCCGCAATCACTTATGGCGCAGGAAAGTTTGTTGGGGTCGGCGGCCTGGGGATCTTTACATCAACCGATGCCTTGTCCTGGACGGCACAGGTCTCCGGTACCCAGAAAACATTGCGAGATGTCACCTGGACTGGCAAACTGTTCGCTGCGGCAGGCGATGCCGGAACCCTGTTGACATCGCCAGACGGCATCACCTGGACCACTTACCCAGCGCCAACATCCCAGAACTTGGCCGGGATAGCATCCAACGGCAGCCAACTCATTGCGGTGGGTTACCAAAGCACAATCGTTTCTGCCCCTTGATGGGCATGATCGCCCTGAACAAGTTCTTGCATCATCTGGGCCCTCGGTGCCAGCAGCGTACCGTTGCTCTTGAGCAGCAGCTTTTTTGCCGGATCACCGCCTACGCCTTTATTGGCAACAAACTGGCACGCCTGTTGGCTGGTCTCCAGGGTGAGGTAACCGTTGGTGCTTTCCCGCGTGTTGGCGGGCGATACAACGCCCGCAACGCCACCCAGCACCTCTACCCGCCAGAATCACCCGGATAGATCATGTCAAGCACCGCGCAACCGTGCGCACTGGCATAGTCTGCCAAGGCGGTACCGCCAACCGCATCCAGCGTGGCTGCGTAAAACGCCCAGCGTGACAGCGATGGATTCCACTGCTTGGTCGCCTGCCAATTGACACGCCGCGCTGAGTAAAAGAGATCAAAACAAGAAATTTAAATAGTATAATTATTCTACTTATATACTATTTAGTCACATAAAAAGTATAAATATGGTTGATTTATCGCTGGCGTTGCCGGATGAAGTCTGCCTTACCTTAGGCCAGCGCGCGCGTGAACGCCGCTTAATGCTCAACGTCAGTGTCGAAGAATTGGCAGCACGTGTGGGCATTTCAAAAAAAACGCTCAGCAACTTCGAACACACGGGTCGATGCACGCTGGAAACCTTTGTGCGCGTGCTGGAAGCCATGGGTGCCTTGGCCGACCTGCAAAACGTGTTGGTCAGCCAATCTCTCAGCATCGAAGATATGCGCTTAAAGGCAGCAGTGCGCGCACGCCAACGTGCTTATACCAAGGCACGCAAGGTGGCCAAGTGAAAGAACTCACGGTCACCTACCAAGGCCTAGGGGGAGCCTTGGTTTTGGGTACGCTCGCTGATGATGGCCGTGATGTGCTTTTTCAGTACTCGGCCCAGGCGCTGGAACGTGGGCTGGCGTTGTCGCCGCTTCGTTTACCGCTGCGGGCACAGGCGTATCCAGATCGACGAACTGATTTCACCCAACTGCATGATGTGCCCGGGCTCATCTATGACTCGCTGCCAGACGGCTGGGGTTATCGCTTGATGCATCGGCGCATGAAGGCCTGCGGTATCGATCCAGACAAGGTTTCCACCCTCGACCGGCTGGCTTTTCTGGGGGCCAACACCATGGGAGCGCTAACCTATGCACCGGCGTTACCCGAGGCACTTGACGATCGAGACCTGACATTGTTGGAACTGGCCCAAGAGGTGCAAGCCGTGTTGCTGGATGACAGCCATGAAGTTCTGGCCGAATTGGCACGCGCTGGGGCCTCCAGCGCAGGGGCGCGCCCCAAAGCCTTGGTTTATTTCAACCCCGCCACAGATCAGATCAGCACGCAAGCGAGCGTGGTTCCAGGAAGCGAAGCCTGGCTGGTCAAGTTCCCTGGCAGTGATGATGGGCCTGACTACGCGGCGCTTGAGGAACTGTATGCCCGGATGGCACACGCATGCCATCTGGGCATGACAGCGACTCGCTTTTTTGAATTGCCGGGCCGTCGCACCGCGTTTGGCACCCGGCGCTTTGACCGGCGTGGTGAACAACGCGTTCATATGCATTCTCTGGCGGGTCTGCTGCACGCCAATTTTCAGGTGCCATCGGTGAGTTACGAAGACTTTTTTCGCGTCACGCGTCGGCTGACCCGCGACCAGCGCGAGCTTAAAAAGGCCGTTCAGCGTTGTGTATTCAACGTCCTCATGAACAACCGCGATGATCATGCCAAAAACTTGTCATTTCTTCTTGAAGCCGACGGCAGTTGGCAGCTTGCGCCGCCGTTTGACCTGACCTACTGCCCGGGCTACCGGGGTGAACATTTCATGGACGTTGCAGGTGTTGCGGCAGCTCCGGCGCGTGCCCATGTTGTCAAGGCGGCCACTGCGGCAGGACTACCTGTGAAGGTCGCAGAACAAACGATTGACGAGCTTCTGGATACGGCCACACCACCACTGCTGCTGGCATTGGCAAAGACGCTTCCTTTGCGCAACGAGACGGTCAAAACAGTTCACCACGCCATCCAACTCAACTACGCACGTCTGGCGCCGTAACAGGCGCTCATCGCAGGCATCGACCGTTGGAACGGCGGCAAAAGCGCCGGCAGCTTTTATGCCTTGTCCGGGTTTGGGCATGAGTTTTGTCAACAGCACAGGCGGCAACATCAATACGTCCATGCAAGGCGCGGCGTATTTCAGCCAAACCGCGTGCAACTAGTCAGCTAACAAATCCAGCGCCTGCGACTCACCGGGCCTGATGCAGCGCTAGGCGGTCCGTTTACGGTTTTACGGTTTTACCCGCTGCACCGCAAACGCCACCACGTTGCGCGTTTCTTTGCTGAATTCGACGCCGATCAAATCAATCGGCAGGCCGCTGGCCAGGTACTTTGCGGCGTAGTTCTTGGCTTTGAGCTGCGCCAGCGCTTTGCCCTCTGGTACCAGCTCCACCACCTTGAATTCAAACAGGTAAATGTGCTCATTGAAGCGCACCGCCATGTCAAGCCGCCCTTGGTTGCTGCTGTCTTCGACTGTGATGTCCAACCCCAGTGCGGCAAAGTAGCTGTAGAACACGCTGGCATAGTAGCCCTCGTATTGCGCAATCGGGTTGTTGCGGTACCAGTCGCTGGGAATGCTGGCAAAAAAGGCGTTGATCAGGGCTTGCAGGCCGCTCAGGTCGTTGGCTACGAGCAGATCGTACAGGCGGCTGATCTGCCGCCCGGGGATGGAACGGTTGCCGCTGAGCTCTTGCAGCAGGCTGTCGTGCAGGCTGGCGCGCACCTCCTGGTTGGGGTAGCGCAGCGTCAGCTCCAGTCGCCCGGGAATCATGCGCGCGCTTTCAATGGTCAGGTAACCAGCCTGGAACATCAACGCTTCGGTGGGGATGTTGTCCACATCAAAGGTGGCCAGCAGCGCTTCTGGCGCCATGATGCGCTCCAGGTCGGGCACAAATTGCTGGCGCTGGGTGAGCAGCTTGAGCAAAAAAGTGGGCGTACCGGTTTCAAACCAGAATGGGCGAAATTCGCGGTGCCGGAACAACAGCAGCAGGTCAAACGGGTTATAGACCGGTGTGCCCAGCCAGTTGTAGCCGTTGTACCAGCGCCGGATTTCGGCCCGATCCAGCCCCGCTGTTTCCGGGCCAAACACGGAATCGACATCGGCTTCGGTGTAGCCGCAGATGGCGCCATACTGGGCGTTAAGGGTCAGGTCTTCAAGGTTGTTCAGGCCCGAGAACAAGCTGACTTTGCTGAATTTGGACACGCCGGTCAAAAAGGCAAACTTGACGTGCGCGTCGCTGTCCTTGATGACCGAATAAAAGTCTTTCAGCACCTCGCGGATTTGCAGCGCAATGGCTGGGTCTTCAATGCGGTCCAGGATGGGTTTGTCGTATTCATCGACCAGAATCACCACACGCTGGCCGGTCGCCTGAGCCACCTGGGTGATCAGCTCTTTGAAGCGGCTACGGTAGTCTGGGTACTGCGACTGCAATTGATACTGCCGCTCCAGCGAAGTCAATTGTTGGTGCAGGCTTTGGTGTAAATCTGCCACCGAGCCCAGCACGCCGCCACCAAAGCTGATGCGCAGCACCGGGTATTTGACGGCCCAGTTCCAGCGCTGTTCTGCTGCCAGTCCCCTGAACAGCGCCGCGTTGCCTTCAAACAGCTCTTTCAGGGTATCCAGAAACAGGCTTTTGCCGAAGCGGCGCGGGCGCGACAGAAAGTAGTATTTGCCCTGCTCTGCCAACTGCACCGCCAACGCCGATTTGTCAACGTAGTAATACCCTTCTTCGCGGATTTCACGAAACGTCTGGATTCCAATGGGCAGCTTTTTGCGCGTCATGGGTGGGGATGCTGGAGAGGCTTGGGGCATTGGCGCAGTTTAGCGCGGCCCATGGCTGGTCGCGCCAGGTTCCCCTGGTTGCTTACGTTTTTAGTAGCTGCCAGCGCTTGCTGTACAAGCGCCGACAGCCAATTTGGCTTACAAACAATTTAAGGCTTGTTGACCCAGAACCCCAGCCCCGCGCCGAGCAGCTTGCCGGTGGCAGCAAAATCAAGGTAGCTTTTGCCGGCGGTGTAGTCAAACAGCGCTGCGCCACCCTGGCCGTCGATCAAGCCGCAGCACCCTGATGCGGCGCAAATCGATGCCAATGCCTGGGTTCACACCCCAGTGTATTGGAGTGTTCGGGGCTATTGATCACCGTCCACCCCTGCGCAGCACGGTTCTGCTGGCTGAAGCGCAAGTCTGCCAGGATTCGTCCGGCATCGTAATCAAACCCGACCGCATGATGTAGCCGGGTAGCGTGTATTTCGTCAACAATCTCATCCGTCAATCGAGCCATCATCGTCTCCCAGCAGTTCTTGAGGTGAACAAATATACGGCATCGTGACACCACAGTGGTCAAGATACCTTGCAATTTTCTCCTGAAGCATTGGATTGGCAATGTGTTTGAAATTCCAGGTGAGTATGAAATCCATTTGGTGCACACCGGCAATGGCGATGTGCAGGGCATCTTCAAAAACATTCGGGGGAACACATGCTTCAGAGACCAACCCCATAGCAATTTTTTCGACGCGCAAGTCAATATCCAGCAACGCAATGCTCTTCAAGGCGTCCAACCTCTTTTGCGCTGCATCAGGATCGCCAGCGGCACATTCACGAACGGCGCCATCCATCTCACCTTTGGCTGATGCGTGCGCCTGCGCCCGTGGCATCTGCTGCTGCGGATGAATGACAAAAAGGCTTGCAGCGCCCGTCTTTCATGCGTTAACAGCTATTGATTTGATACCACTTGTGAGAGTACTACACGGCTGGCAAAACACCGCAGCCGACAAAGTACCTTGATTTGGGCACGGGCGCGAACACCATGATGTTGCCTGCCCCGCCTCAAGGCCGATTCACCCAGAAGCCGCTACCCGGTGCCAGGCTGCGCCCGGTGGCGCTGAAGTCAAGGTAGCCCTTGCCGTTGATGTAATCCACCAGCTTGGTGCCACCCTGCGCCTCGAGTGCTGGCGAGTGAAACAGCCAGGCGGTTTTGGTGGCGTCCCAGGCCCACAGCGTGGTGTAGTTGGCCGCAGCGGTTCCCAAGCTGGCATGGAATGCTGACGGCGTCATGCTGCGCGCGTCTGACATCAGGTTCCAGCCGGTGACCAGATCTGCCGCCGTTACGCTGACAGCGTTGCCGCTCAAGGCGGGCAGGGCCGACGCCTTGTTGCTGTTGAGCCAAAAGCCTTGGCGCGGGGCAATGCTTTGCAGCACCAGATAGCCTTTGCTGGCGGCGTAGCTGGCCAATTCGGCCGCCGTCATGGACGGCGCAAAAAAGGCCCACTGTTTGATGCCAGCGTCCCAGGCCCAGGCGGTCACCACGTCAGCGCTCAAGGCCGTTGGCGTGGTTTTGTCACCCAACAGGGTCACCGGGTTGATGGCCTGGTCGCTGCTGTTGCCCAGCAAGTTCCACCCGGCAACCAAGGGCAAACCGTTGCCAAACGCTGCCAGCCCTGCCGCCGGGACCCCACTGACCTGATAAAAATCGCCGCCCGCCAAAATGCGGCCGCTGGTCACCAGCAGATGCGTAACTTGCGCCCCAGAAAAACTGGGTTCCAGGCTGGTGTCGCGGGTGCCGTCGGCATTCAAACGGGCAAAATAATTGAAGAACAGGTTGCCCTCAAGCACCTGAAAACCACCACCCAGCACGATTTTTCCGCCTGCATCCAGCGCAATGGCTCTAACTTCGCCACCCGTATTGCCAATGGCCGCAGCAACAAAACCGGTGTCTGCACTGCCATCCGCATTCAGGCGCACAAGCCCCGGTACACGCACCGCAGGGTCGCCGTAACTCTGAAAATACCCACCCACCAACACCTTGCCGTCGGCCTGCGGCGTGACGGCAAAGACTTCGGGCATTTTGTAGGTAGCGTCCGAGTTCAACACCGGTGGCACAAAGCCGGTATCGACGCTGCCATCCACATTCAGGCGCACCACGTTGGAGCGGGCACTGCCATTGAACTGATCAAACTGCCCGACCAACAGCAGCTTGCCGTCGGGCTGCATGGTCAGGGCGTTGACGTAATCGACCCAGCGGTTGGGTGCAAGGCTATTGGACAGGCCCGTGCCAATGGCAAAGGTGTTGTCAATGGACCAGTCGGCCGCGTTCAAGCGCAACACGCCCCTGAAACTGGCGTCGGCCGAGCCCCCCAGATACAACTTGCCGTCGGGTGCCACAGCCAGCGCCTTGGCATATACATTGGAGCTAGGGGTTGTCAGCGCACCCGAGGCCGTCAAGTGCAGCACACTGCCCGGACTGGTTCCGTCGGCACTTTTGAAACCACCGGCGACAGCCAAGCTCCCGTCTGGCAATGCCACGACAGAGGTAACTGCGCCACTCAGTGCCGGTGCGTTGAAGCTATTGTCCAACGAACCATCCGCATTCAACTGAACCAGCGGCGCAGAACTGACGCCATTGACCAGGTTAAAGCCGCCTGCCACCAGTACTTTTCCGGCACCCCGGTCGAGCAAGGCCGTGACGCCGCTGGCACGACCGACGACTGCATGAAAGCCCGACACGGCTGATAAATTTGCATTCAGCAACACCAGGCCATGACGGTAATTAACCGGCTCGCCCTGCACATGGGCAAAGCTGTTGAAACTGCCGCCAACGATGATGGTGCCGTCTGGTCGCAGCGCCATGGCAAGCACCTCGGTCGGCTTGCCCTGAAAATACTGCGCGCCCTGCACGGTGCCATTGCTGTCATAGATCTGGATGTGGGCGTCGTGGTCGGTGGGGTAGCCGTTGAAAATCATGCCCGGGTTCCAGCCCCCCAGAACAATGCTGTTGTCAGCTAATGCCACCACGCTCTTGACCGACCAGAAATACAACGGGATTGACCAGGCATCCAGACTGCCATCGGCATTGAGCCGCGCCGCGTGTTCCCGCCCCTGTGCGCCGATCATGGTGAAATCACCGCCCACGGCGATGCGTCCGTCGGGTTGCACAGCCAGCGCATGCACCGCACCGTTGGCCGCGCCGGGGGCAAATGCGGTATCGACCGCGCCCGAACTTGTCAGGCGCACAACGCCACCGCGGCTGATGCCATTGAAGCTGGCAAAATCCCCGGCCGCCAACACCTTGCCATCAGGCTGTAACGCCATCGCACGCACCAGCGCATTGGCTCCGATGCCGGGGTCAAAGCTGGTATCGGTGCTGCCATCGGCATTGAGCCGAGCCAGATAGGCACGCGCCAGCCCGTCTGTACGCACGCTGCCGCGCACCCGGGTGAAGTCGCCACCCACCAAAATCTTGCCGTCGTTTTGCACCACGATGCTGCGTACCGCGCCGTCAAGCCCCAGGTTGCCATTGGCATCACCATATATGCTGTATTGGCCCGCGTCAAAGCTGGCATCCAGCGAGCCGTCGCTATTGAGCCGCGCCAGATTTTGTCGAGAGACGCCGGTAGAGGTCATCCACCACAACTGCCCGCCGACCAGAATCTTGCCGTCGGCCTGCACCGCCAGCGCCAAATACATGGGGGTCAGCACTTCAAAACCGTGCAGCGCAAAAGTCGTGTCGAGACTGCCGTCGAGGTTCAAACGCGCCAATTGGTAACGCCCGGTGCCGTTGATGGTGCTGAAATCCCCTGCCACCAGCGTCTTGCCGTCGGGCTGCACCGTCAGCACCGACACACTGCCGGTCACTTCGAGCCGCGGCACATAAGCCGCATCGGGCAGTGTGGCCGCTGCTGTAACGGTGCTCCAGAAAATAGCCACACACAGAAACAGAATTTTTTGCACGCCTCTTGCTGTCATTTTGAGCCTCTTGAAAGGACAACGGTCAGGGCCACTTTTACATTTTTGGCGCTGCACACTCTTTGCTCTGGATCAAATTGAACAAAGATTGTTCATTGACGCACGTATGGATGCGCCCACTGAAGCCTCCTGGCTAAACGCGGCATGAATCCAAGCCGACGCCCCAGATAATGAACGCGCGTTGTCACTGTTCAAAGTCCGCGTACGGTATCGGGTGGGCTCAGCGGGCGCAATGATGGCAGTCAGATGGATTGTTGTGGCCGGTGCAAACCAGAAATGTCGTCCAAAGCCCCTCATTGGATATGAGTAAACCGCTTCGGAATTCTCTCATGTATCATGCGCACGGCGAGTTCAATCAGAGCGCTTATGCTGACAGACAAGTGCCTTTTTAATGTCATGCTTTTCAATCTACCACTGTAGGAGCTTCAACCGTGTTTCAACAAGTCGTCCCTGTCAATAAAGAACGTCATGCGAACAAAAAAATCAAAGACATCACAAGTTTTGATTTTGCGTCGAAATTTCACATCGCTTATGTCACGATGCACGAGTTCGCACGCGCTGCGTCAATTTTCCCGATTGTTTTTCTTGAAGACAAAGAAAAAGACATTTTTCGTCCAGTCGTGTTAATGGGTTTGAATGCGGGTGAAAACCTGTTTGTCGATGGCAACGGCAAGTGGCAGGCTTCTTATGTGCCAGCCATCATCCGCCGCTACCCCTTTGCATTAACACCAAGCGGCAAGGAAGACAACTACGTGGTGTGCATTGACGAAGGTAGCAGTCTGGTAAGCGACACTGAAGGCGCAGCGCTGTTTGACGACAAGGGTGAGCCCACCCAGGTGATTGAAAATGTCAAACGTTATCTTGGCGAACTCCAGCAAATGGACACTTTGACCAACAGCTTCTGCAAGTTCCTGGCTGCAAACAACATGTTCACACCGCTAAACATGCGGGTGCGTGACAACGACAAGGTCAAAAATGTCTCGGGTTGTTACGTTGTCAATGAAGAACGTCTGAATAATTTGTCAGATGAACGCTTCCTGGAAATCAAAAACAAAAGTTATCTCGCCCCGCTGTACGCGCACCTGATCTCTCTGGCGCAAACCGAACGACTGGTGAAATTGCAGGACGAAAAGACCGCTGCCGCCAAGTAAAAAAATGAAACGCTGGGTCTTGCTTGGCTTGGCGTTTTACTTGCCAGGCTCCATAGCACAAACCGAGCCAGTCACGGGGCAAGTGCCCCGTTTGGCGGCGCCGGGTCAGCAGGGCGCCTTGCAACTGCGCTTGGCGTCCAACCTGCCCACCGGCAAGACAGAAACCGCGCCGGCCACGGGGCAACTGCCTTCACTGGCAGCGCTGGACCAGCGGGACTTTTTGCAACTGCTGGTGGCGCGCAGTGTTGAGGTGCAGTACAGCCAACTCAATACCGAGGTGACCCGTCACCTGATGCGGGGCGAAGCGGGCCTGTATGAGACTATTTTTTTCATGGGAATCCGCGAAGAAGGTCGCAGCAGGCAGCGTACTGCCGATGAACGCACGCAAAATTTTGCGACAGCGGGTACAGCGGTACTTGAAGAAACCGGCCACACTGACGAACTTGGCGTTCGCAACAAGTTGCCCTGGGGCAGTGAGCTCAGTCTGAGCTACAAGGTCGCAAAAAAAACCAATAACATGATCCCGCAGTACAACAGCGGGACCTTTGACACCGAATACAACACGCTGCTGAACCTCACCCTCAAGCAGCCGCTGCTGCGCAACGCCGGGCGCAGTGTGACCGAAACCGACCGCCGTGTGGCGGAACTGGAGCACCAGATAGCGCTGCACCAACTCAAGCAGCAAACCCTCAAAACCGGCATCGACGGGCTCAGCCTGTACTGGCAGTTGTACCGGGCCGAGGCCACGCTGGCACTGCGCCAGAACGCCTACGCCAGCACTCAGGCGCTGCTGACCGACGCCAGGGCGCGCATCAATGCGGGCAAACTGCCTGCCTCTTCGGTACTTGAGGTGCAAGGCGTCTTGCTCAACCGCCAGGCCGAGGTCACGCGCAGCCAACAAGCCTTGCACGAGGCCCAAGGCAAGGTGGCCACGGCGCTCAACCTGCTCTGGCATCAAAGCAACCCGCTGACCACCCGCCCCCGGCTACAGCGGCTGGACGCACCACTGGTACCGACACCCCCTGCACCAGAGACAGCCTTAGATCTTTGGCCACCCTACCAGATTGCCCAACTCAAGTTTGAACAGGCACAGACCCGGCTCAACTATGCGCGCAACCAGATGCAGCCAGTGGCTGACTTTGTACTGGGTTATAGCGGCACGGGGTATGACTACAACGTGCAGGCAGCCCGCGCCACTGCCGAGCAAAGCAGCTTCCCCGACTGGTACTTTGGTGTCAACCTCGAATTTCCGCTGCGTGGCAATCAAAAAGCGCAGCAACAATTTCTGGCACAAAGCGCCCGTCTGACTCAGACGGAGCTGGAGCTGAGCGCCATCAAAAACTCGTTTACCAACGACCTGGCAGTGCGCTACAGTGACATGGTGCAAGCACGCACCGTGCTTGGCGCCAGCCACGATGAAGTCGCGCTGCGGCAAACGCTGTTGGACAACGAACGTCAGCGCCACCAACTCGGCGTCGGTTTGCTCGGCAGCCTGATCCAAAAGCAGGTGGACCTAACTGAAGCCCAACAGCGACTGCTGGAAAATCAGATCCGTTTTGAGCTCGCCCTGGCTACCTGGCAATACATACAAGGCAGCCTGCTCAGCGACCATCAGATTCAAGTCGCCACCCAAGCGACCCCACTCCAATAAGCAATCCGACCCATGTCCCATACCAAGCCCTACCCCCTGTTGCGCACATTGCGGCAGCACACCTGTGGGCCACTCTGGTTTTACCTGGCGCTGCTGCTGCCGCTGGCGGCGCAGGCCAAAAGCTTCTCCGGACTGATTTACCCTTTGCACGATATCACCTTGAGTGCCGGCGTGTCGGGCGTGGTAATGAAACGCCTGGTGCTACCGGGTCAGGCGGTCAGGGCAGACCAATTGCTGCTGCAATTGGATGACCGACTGCAAAGCATCGAGAGCAACCGGCGCCGCGTCATCGTTGAAGATCAGAGCGAGATGCAGGCCACCCGTGATCGGCTGCGTATTCTTGACACCCTACTACACGATACCCAGGCCGTGTTTGACAGCACCGCTTCCATCAGCAAAGACGAGCTGCTGCGCCTGCAAGCCGAGCAACTCGCCAGCCGGGGGCGGCTGGCACAATTGGTGGAGCAAAAAAAACGCGAACAGCTTGACTACGAGTCGGCTGAACGTGACCGACTACAGCGCCACATCACCGCCCCCATCAACGGCGTGGTAACCAAAGTCATTCCACAGGTGGGTGAATGGGCCAAGGCAGGCGACCCCATGCTGCATCTGGTCGATACCTCGGTTGCCATACTGCGCCTGGCGGTGCCACACAACCTGGCGAATGCGCTCAAGGTGGGGGCGCAGCAACTGATCCGGCTGGAGTCTGGCAGCAGCGTTGCTGAAGTCACCGGACAGATCAAGTTTGTGTCGCCGGTGGCCGACCCTGCCAGTGGCCTGGTGCAGGTCGAAGTGAACTTCAGCAATCCGGGGCGGCGCATCAAGACCGGCATCAAAGGCACGATCGACATCGCACCCTGAAGTCAGCCACACCATGAGCAACGCCACCGCAGCCAGCCTGCTGCCAGCCGCCAGCGCTTTAGATGCTCGCAGCTTGATCGAGCAACTCCAGCAATTGCGCAAAGCCAGCGCAGCCGAGCTTGACTGGCAGCGCTACTGTGTGCTGATGCGACAGTTATGCAAAGCCAGCCATTGTGCTGTGGTGCGTCAACTGGCTGAATCCGCAAGCCTAGAGCAGCTTGGCCGATCTTCTGACCTTGACACCTGGTCACCCATGCAGACCATGCCCAGCGGGATTGACCTGCTGGCCAAAGCGGTAACCCAAGGTTACGCCAACGCCCCAGCGCAAGCACCCGACGGTCAGACTTGGCTGGTGCTGGTGCTGGCGCTGCAAGGTCTGGCGGATTGCTACCTGATCCTGAACATCAAACCGCAAGAACGCACCCAGCTCAACGAGCTGACACTGCGCGCCATGCTGTGCGTTGACTTCAGCCATAACGCCGCAACTACCCCAACTGAGACGGCCACACCGACGAACCTGACCGCCATGCTAGGTCTGGCCGCAGAAGTGATGCAGCAGCCCAATTTTGCTGCTGCCAGCCTGTCCCTGGTGAACGGCCTGACGGCCCAATGGCAGTTGCTGCATGCGAGCCTGGGCTGGGTCGACAAGGGCCAGATGGAGGTAGTGGCAATCAGCCATCTGGACCGTTTTGAACGTAATGCCTCGCAAACCCAGCGCATTGAATCCGCCCTGCTGCCAGCTGTGATTCAGGGCAGTGAAATCTGGTGGCCAGCCAGTGACGAGTCGCTACATGACACCGACGCACTGACCAGTTTGGCGCAAGACCTGAACGCCGAACGTATCGCACTGGTGCCCATCCCGGACGCGCAGGGCATCACGCAAGCGGTGCTGCTGCTGGCGTTTGACCCGGGCGAGGTTACCAGTCTGACCACGCTGCAATTGGCGCTGGAGCTTATGCAACCGCGCCTGACCGACTTGCGCGCGCAGTCCCTGAGCCTGCAACGCCGCGCACGCCTGCGCCTGCAAAGCGGTGCCGAGCGGCTGTTTGGCCCGGAGCACCCACTGCTCAAATTGTCGGGGCTGCTGCTGATGCTGCTGGTGCTTTATCTCGCCTTTGGCAGTTGGCACTACCGGGTCGATGCCAGTGCCCAGCTCAACACCGATGCCACCCGTCTGATCAGTGCCCAATTTGACGGCCGCATCGATCAGGTTCATGCCACCGCAGGGGATCTGGTCAAACAGGGCAGTTTGCTGGTGACACTTGACACGCGCGACCTAACGCAGCAGCGCAACGAGCTCAGCGCCGAGATCAGCAAGACCAGTACCGAAGTGAACAAATTTCGTGCCGAGGGACTGCTGGCCGAAACCGAAATCGCCCAGGCAAGGCTCGAGCAGGCGCAAGCCAAAGCCGAGCGGATTGACAGCTACCTGACCCAGGCCAGTAGCGCTGCACCTTTTGAAGGTGTCATTGTTGAGGGCGAGAAAAAAGACCTGCTGGGTGCACCGGTAAAAAAAGGCGACCGCATTTTCCGCATCGCCAAGGTTGAGGGTCTGTACGTCACCCTGATGGTGTCCGAGAAGGAAATGCGACATATTCAACCGCAAGCCAGCGGTGAAGTCGCCTTGCTCAGCCACCCGTCACACAATATCCCGATCCGGATAAGCTCGGTCATCCCGGTGGCACAGGTCAAGGGCCAGGAGGGCAACCAATTCATGATCAAGGCCGAACTGCTAGAAACGCCGCAGCCGTGGTGGCGCCCTGGCATGACCGGTCTGGCGCGAATTGACGTGGGCGACAAAAACGTGGCCTGGGTGCTAAGCCACCGGGTGGTGGACCGGCTGCGTTTACTGCTGTGGTGGTAACAGGGGCTGGGATCGGCTTGAGGCGCATCTGACATGGCAACCACCATCTTCAGCGATTCATGGTTTCGAGTCTCCGGCCTGCGGGTGGCGTTGCTGCCCAGCGTGGAGGTCAGCACGCAACAGTTTCGCGGGCGCACCTGGTATGTGCTGCAAGACCCCTACACCCAGCGTTATTTCCGCGCCTCGGTGCAGGCCTGCCGCTTTATTCAGAGCCTGCAACCCGACAAATCTGTTGAAGAGGTGTGGGAAGACTTTGTCAACAACCACCCGCATGACGCACCCAGCCGTGAAGAAGTAATTCAGTTGCTGTCGCAGTTGCACATGTCAAATCTGTTGTACTCGCTACAACAGTCCGACAACGAAGCCATTGTGAAACGCTACAAGGTGCAAAAAAACAAGGAACTGATGGGCAAAGTGGCCTCGTTCCTGTTCCTGCGCATCCCACTGTTCAACCCCAACTCGCTGCTGAACCGCATCCGGCCGCTGATCATGGCACTGACGGGTTGGGGTGCATTCTGGGTCTGGTGCCTGACCCTGTTGTGGGGCGCCTGGACTGCTTTTGAAAACCGCACGGCACTGTTGGACCAGAGCCAGGGCGTGTTATCCATCAGCAACCTGCCCTGGCTGTATGTGTGCCTGACCGGGCTCAAGCTGTTTCACGAAGCCGGTCACGCCTTTGTCTGCAAACGTTTTGGCGGCGAAGTGCGCACCGTGGGTGTGATGTTTTTGATCTTTACCCCGCTGCCCTATGTTGACGCGTCGAGCAGCTGGGGCTTTGCCAACCGCTGGCATCGCATTTATGCCACCTTTGCCGGCATGGCGGTTGAATTCTTTTTTGCCGCTGCCGGGGCCCTGGTGTGGGCCCACACTGCCCCCGGCCTGACCCACAGCCTGGCCTTTAACGTGATGCTGATCGGCTCGGTCTCGAGCATCCTTTTCAATGGTAACCCGCTGCTGCGTTTTGATGCCTATTACATGCTCAGCGACTACGCCGAGATTCCCAACCTGTACCAAAAGGCCCAGCAACAATGGAAGTATTTTGGCGATCGCTACCTGCTAGGTACGGTAGCCGCACAAAGCAAGGCCACTGACCGCAAGGAATGGGTCTGGCTCACCAGCTACGGCTTGCTCAGCTTTCTCTACCTGATTCTGATCACTGTGGGCATCGCCCTGTTTTTGATGGACCAATGGCTTCCACTGGGGCTGCTGGTGTTGGCCATGACGGTCTATAGCCGCTTGCTGGCCCCACTCAGACAACTGTTCAAACACCTGCGTGGCGCGGCCACCCAGGGCAACCGGCGACGCGCCGTCACGGTAGTGGGGGGCATGGGACTGGTGTTGTTTTTGCTGCTGGCCGTGGTCCCTTTCCCCGATGCCACCCGCGCCCAGGGCATCGTCAAGGCCAACCATGCCAGCAACGTCTATGTGCAAACCGCTGGCCAGCTTGACCAATTGCTGGTACAGCACGGCGAGCGAGTGCGGGCCGGCCAGGTCGTGGCCCGTTTTTCCAATCTGGATTTGAGCGCAGAGATGCGACTGACCGAGTTGACCCAGTTTGAAACCCTGGCCCAAATCCGGCAAGCACTGCACCAAGCCAGTCAAGACCTGTCGGCACTACAGGAAAAAGCCGAGGCCCTGGAATTACGTCGGCTCAACCTGCAACAGCAACAGCAGCAACTACAGGTGCGCGCCAGCCAGGACGGTGAATGGGTGGCCCCCGACCTGCATGAACAACTGGGCACCTGGATGCAACGCGGCCAGGCCCTGGGTGAAGTGGTGGATGCCAGCAGCTTCCGCTTTGTGGCGGTCATGCCACAAGAACAAGCCGACATCATGTTTCAGAACAATTTTCGTCACGCCGAGCTGCGGCTGAGCGGTCAGGCCGACGCCACGCTCGCATTGCCAAAAGTCAGCATCATTCCGTTTCAGAGCGACAGACTGCCCTCAACGGCATTGGGCTGGTTGGGCGGTGGCGACATCGCCGTCAATACCCAGGAACCCAGTGGCACCAAGGCGGTGGAGAGCTTTTTCTTGTTGCAAGGTGACATCCCAACCGAGCAGCGCCGTGGTTTGACGGTGTTGCACGGTTTGTCGGGCACGCTGCGGCTGCAAACCCCAGCCCAGCCGCTGGCCAGCCAGGCCTACCGGGCGCTCAAACAATTGGTGCAAAAGCGCTACGCGTTCTGACACCTGATCCAGCCCCGATGAGCGCCACCCCGAACCACTGGCACGCCCCACGCAACGCCGCCCTCACACCTTGGTACAGCCCGCAAGGGTGGTTCAAACTGGCCATGCACCGCAGTGGCCACGGCTACCGCAAGCTGTGGCAAGCAACGCTAGCGCTGCACCAGACTTTGCCCACCGACCCCACCGGCGTGCAAGTGCCCAGCGCCGTCGAGATCATCCGGGCACGCCAGGCGATTGTGCAATTGCAATGGCAGGCGCAAGACCGCGCAGCGCGCCAAGCGACCAAGCTACAGGCACTGCTGCTGGTGGCGCAACTGGCTTGTCAACACATCGGACAGCGCGCATCGTTCCCGCAGTTGCTCGCCGCCGTGACCATGACCGAGGGTTACCTGATTCAACTGGCACCTGGCGAAGGCAAAACCCTGGCTGTGGCCATGGCGGCCGTGCTGCAAGCCTGGAGCGGCAAACCATTACACATCGTGACCGCCAACGACTACCTGGCCGCACGCGATGCCGAACTCATGCAACCGCTGTTTGCCGCCTGCGGCGTTTCGGTGACAGCCATCACCAGCGACACTCCGCCGCATGAGTTGGCGAACTGCTACCGTCAGGGCGTGGTCTATGCCACCGCCAAACAACTGCTGGCCGACTTTTTGCGCGACGACCTGCTGCTGGATGGTGCCCGCGACCCGCTGCACCGACGTCTGTGGCACCTGCACAACCAGCAGGCCGAGCGGCAGCCGGTCATGCGCGGCCTTTATGCCGTCATCATCGACGAGGCCGACGGCATTTTGATCGACGAGGCTACGACCCCGCTGATCATTGCCAGTGCCGAGAAAGACAAGGCCAACATGCTACAGGCGATTCGACAGGCGCGCGACCTGGTCGATGCCATGAAGCTCAACGAAGACTACACGCTGTACACCAAGGGCGGTGGTTCGGTGCACTTTACCGAAAAAGGCAAACAAAAAATTGAACGTCTGGCGCAGGTCTTTAGCAGCTACTGGCAGGTACCGACCCGGCGCGAAGAGATTTTTACCCTGGCGATCATGGCGCGCGAGGTGTTTCAGCTTGACCGCCACTACATCATCCAAGAGGGTGCGGTGGTGATTGTGGACGAGAGCACAGGGCGCAGCATGCCAGGGCGATCCTGGAGCCACGGCATCCACCAGTCCATTGAAGCGCGCGCGGGTGTCGAACTGACCCCACTGACCAAAATTTCGGCGCGCATGACGTTTCAGGAATTTTTTCGGCACTACCACCAGCTCAGCGGTGCCAGCGGCACCTTGCACGGGCTCGACCTGGAGCTGTGGCAAACCTTTGGTCTGCTCATTTTGCGGGTACCACCACGTGTGCCCAGCCAGCTCAAGGTGCTGCCCAAGCGCTGCTTTATCACCCGCAAAGACAAGCTCAACGGGTTTATTGAACGCATTGTGGCGCTGCACCAGCGCGGCCTGCCGGTACTGGTGGGCACACGGCGCATTTTGGACAGCGAAGAAATCGCCAACCTGCTGCGCGCCCGGGGGCTGGCCTGCACCGTGCTCAACGCCAAGGAACACGCGTACGAAGCGCAGGTGGTGGCGATGGCAGGCGAGTACGGTTGCATCACCGTGGCTACCAACATGGCCGGGCGCGGCACCGACATCAAAATTTCACCCGAGGTACAAGCGGCGGGCGGGCTACAGGTGCTGATGTTTGAGGCGCACGAGTCACCACGCATTGATTGGCAACTGTTTGGCCGCGCCGGCCGCCAGGGCGCCAAAGGCAGTGCTCAAGCCTTTGTGTCACTGCAAGAAGAGCTCATCACCAAATACACCCCAGCCTGGTTTAAACCCCTGGCGGGCCTGGTGCCGGACCAGCGCACCCGCGTCAAAATTGCAGTCATGCAGTGGTTGGCCCAAAAAACTGCCAGCAGCCTGGCCCGGCGCCAGCGCAGCCACCTGGCGTTTGTGCAAAAGCAGCTTCGGGAACAGCTGGGGTTTTCGAAGGGGTAGGCCTGCATGACCCGGCTGTCTCCCATTTGGTATCCCACTCGCGCATTTCTTGGACTTGATCATGCAGGCATGACTTGGACGGATCTTTCGGGCTTGCGTTTTGACGAGCCATTTTTTCACCAAACCGTGCGGAGAGCGTGTGATCGGGCAACCTGCACGCTGCCCTTGGGAGCGGAGCCAACATCTGGTTTGCCTGTTGTCAGGGTCACACCAGCAGCGTTCATTTTCCATGTATCGCGGTGTGGATCCACCTTGCTGTGCAATATGTTTCGGTCTACGGGAAACGGCCATGTTGTGGCCGAAGCTCAGGCTTTTACTGCTTTGCTGACCCCCGTTGGAGCACACTACAAACAAGCCCATTTGGTGCAACAGACACAGCAGCGCCACGCACTATTGCGACAAGTTGGTCACGCGCTGGGGCAAAACCCTTTCGGAGAGAAAACACCCTACTACATCAAGTGCACCAGTTACAGCGCCATGCGGCTGGATTTGATTCGATCGGTTTGGCCCATGGTTCCCATTATTTTTTTGACCCGAGACCCAATCGAGGTAATGGTTTCCAACCTAAACAGACCTCCGGGTTGGATCAAGGCATGGAAAAACCCAAGCCAAGCGGCATCCGTATTCGGCTGGCATGAAAACACAGGTCCGTTAACTCAAGAGGAATTTTTAGCGCGTAGTTTTGGCAGCATATGCCAAGCTGCACAAAAGCATTTGGGAGGGCCCAGCTTGGTACTGGATTACCATGATCTGACCCACAGCGAAGGCTGGTACCGCGTCTTGAGATTTCTTGGCCATAACGCGCCAGACACCGCTACACACGCACGCCTTGCCACTGTTCTGCAAACCAACGCCAAATCCCCTCACGAAAGCCAATCATTTAGCCCGGATGCACAAGACAAGCGCAATCAGGCCAGCACATTGGTGCATGAGGCCGCTAACCGCTGGGCTTACCCGCCTCTGCGTGCGCTGCTGGCGCATCACTCATCAACAGCAACATCAAAATAGGCTCTGGGCGGTTTGCCCGCGTTGTAATGCGCCAGAAACTGCTGCAACAACTGCGGATCGGACAATGCCCTAGACAACGCCCCAGACAACGCCGACGCATCGAAAGGCTGCGCGGTCAAGGCGATCGATTTTCTGAAATCCAGTTGCTGCACCGTCAGTTTATCCAGCAGCCAGGCCAAAAAATCTGGCACAAGCGGCGGATGCAGGCCCAACGCAATATGCAAGGTCTTGACCCCCTTCACAGGGGTAACGTCATGCCACCAGCCACGTGGCAGGTACAGTGCCTCCCCCGCTTGAAGGGTCAGCTCCAGCACCGGGGTTTGCAGCGTCGGCAGCTGGCCGGCTTGATGCCGGTGCATCTTTAGCGGCAGCGCCATGGTGGGCTGATAAATCTTCCAGTGCTTGCTTCCCATCAATTGCACCGCCAGCACATCATGTGAGTCCCAGTGCACCGGCAGCCCGCGCTGCTGGCCAAAAGAAAAATAGCCATTGGCTGATGTCATGAAGCCGAGCCAGGAGGTCACGCCATTCACCACATCCAGAACCTTTGGGCATACAGTGGCAAAGCGTTGAATTTTCAGATTGGCACCTGCTTGAAGCAGTCGCTCTACTTTTTCGGGGTCAACGCGGGGCTGCCTGACCTGCTTGATACCGTTGTAAGCCTCCGATGCATAAGCATCCGGCTTGACCGCCCGACCATGCATTCCCACCGTAAACGGCAACTCCGACGTCATCGATCGCGTCAGGGCGGCATTCAAATCGGCCGTGTTGTAAAAGCCAGCAGGCAAAAAATGCTTAAACACAAAAGGCTTGACCTCAAACACCTCATGCATGAACGCATCTGCAGACATCCCATTCACATTGAACTCAGGCATGGATCACACTCCCAACAGATTGACGAGTGCCAGCACGCAGTCTTCCAAACTCATGGTGTCGGTTCTGAGCACAATATCCGCATGAACCGGCGGCTCGTACGGCGCAGATATTCCGGTGAAATTCGGTATTTCGCCGCTGCGCGCCCGGCGATACAAACCTTTCACGTCACGCTGTTTACACACGCGCAAGGGGCAATCCAGCCAGACTTCGGTGAAGCGCTCTGCACCAATGGTCTGGCGAGCCTGCGCACGGTCAGCGCGCAGGGGTGAAATGCAAGCCACCAGCACCATCAAGCCTGCACGCGCTGCCAGCGCTGCAACTTCAGCAATACGACGAATATTTTCCGCCCGGTCTGGTGGTGTAAAACCAAGGTCTCGGCACAAACCGGCCCGCAGTTCATCGCCATCCAAGCACAAAGTAGGATGCTCGCACGGTTGCAAGGCCAAAGCCAGCGCCCTGGCCAAGCTCGTCTTGCCGGATCCCGACAAACCTGTGAGCCAAATCACCTGTCCAGTCCGCCGATTCGCTAAGGGCTTGTAAAGTAATAAGTTATGCATTTTGGCGGCCAGATTCGGGAGGCAGTGCTAGGCGCAAAGCGCGCCGTTTAGCTCTGCTAAACAAGCGATTTGCAACGACGCAATGCGCCCAAAGATGGCTAGGCAAAAGTATAAATTATTGCTTTACAAGCCCTAACATGCAGACACCCCGCCTAATCGGGGTGTGATTCAAACTGATGTGGAGTTATTCTCGCCCCATCCATGCAGCAAAGGAGCCCAGACATGACTGAACCATTAATGAGTGATGTTGAATTTGTAAGAAGACTGGGCGCACATCCTGATCTGC
>Ga0210050_1000528_pt1 | contig 47938 bp, 59 predicted proteins | sample CryGey132114_all_FD_185463 | JGI IMG/M metagenome (GOLD analysis project Ga0210050, IMG submission 185463) | Groundwater microbial communities from aquifer - Crystal Geyser CG22_combo_CG10-13_8/21/14_all (SPAdes) (version 2) | ecosystem: Environmental > Aquatic > Deep subsurface > Groundwater ... | reverse complement strand
ACTCCGACCGAGTCTTCTTCCAGATTTTGGGCGACTGAGCGGATTTCGCCTTCGTCAGTTTCAATGATAATCATTTCTTGATATTGACACTTTGACAGTCCGGAAATTCTGGCGATACCATCGCCGGTCTCCAAAACTTCACCGATTTCTTGCTCTGTTTTTTCGAACTTAAGTTCGTTAATGTCGTTTTTTATTTGTTCGATGATGTTGGTCATATACAATTTGTTATTATTTCCAATTTATTTTTTATCGAAAAATCCCACACTTTGTCGCGACTGGTAATTTTCACTCCTCCCAAAATTTGCGGATCTAACTGATAATGATATACAATTTTTCTGGAAGTTATTTTATGTTGAATAAAATTTTGGACAATTTGTTTTTCAACTTTACCAAGCTTTGTGTGTGAAGTTATCGCGACTGGCTCGGCGCTGCTATTTTCAAAATAGATGTTTTCAAGCGATCGCAAAATAATATTAATTTTCTTGTTTATCTTTTTTTTAATTAAAAAGCGATAGATTTTTTTTGCGTTATTATTGTTTTCATCGCCGATATAATGATAAATTCCGCGAGCGACTTGCCTGGTGGTTAATTTCATAAATTATTTTTTAAATATTTAATATTGGTTTGGCGGTCAATTTTTCCTTTTAAAGATTTTTCAGTAATGGCAACAGCCAAATCAATCAGTTCTTTTTTTGCTTCTTTTATCATTTTATCTTTTTGAAGCGCGATTTCTGCGACAGCTCTTTTTGTAGCGCGATTTGCTTCGTCGCTAGCTTTTTGAATTATTTTTTTGCTTTGCATATCGGCGTTTAATTTTGCTTCTTGCAGAATTATATTAGTTTTGTCCTTGGCTTTTTTTATGGCTTGCTCTTGCATTTTATCCCAATTTGCTTTTTCTTTATTGGTTTGTTTTATGTAAAGATTAGCGTCGTTAATTTTCTTTTGTCTTTCGTCCAGTATTTTTATGATCGGTTTAAATAAAAATCGATTCAAAAGATAATAAAGAATTAAAAAATTGATTATTTGAAAAATAATACCACTTCCATCTATCCCAAGGGCAGAGATACCAGTTTTTTGATCTGTTGCTTTTGTTTGGGCTTGCGTGGTAGGGGATTGATCTAATTCTTGCGCGTTGACAATAGTATTCATTATAAAAATTGCGATCGCAATATAATACGATTACATATCAAACAAATTTGATAATCAATGCGATTACCAAAGAATAAATCGCGATTGCTTCGGCAAATGCAATGGCTAAAATAAGCACAGTTTGCATTTTACTAGACGCTTCTGGGTTTCTGCCAATGGCTTCCATTGCTTTGGCACTCATCGCGCCGATTGCCCATGCAGGCAACATTCCGCCCAAGGCGATGGTTAGCCCAGCGGCAACGAGCTTAATTGATTCCTCGGTCATTTTTTTCCTTTCTGCCCAATTTGGCAACTTAATTTATAATTTAAAATTTAGCATTTTTTAATGCCCTTCTTTTGTTGTGGCGATTTTCAAAAAAACAAGTGTTAGCATTGTGAAAACTAATGCCTGGATTAAACCAACAAAAATTTCTAGCCCAATAAATGGCAAGGGTGCGATTACTGGCACTAAAAACGCTATCACTAAAAGTAAAATTTCACCAGCAAAGATATTGCCAAATAGTCTAAACGAAAAAGATAGCATACGAGAAAATTCTCCCAATAATTCCAAAAGTCCTACCGCGAAAAAAATTGGATTTTTGAAATTAAAGAATTTTTGGATGTAGATGCTTTTGGTGTGTTTGATGCCGTAATAAGCAGTGGCAGTGATTGAAATAATCGCCAAGGCAAAAGTGGTTGAAAGATCAGCGTTCGCGCTACGTAGGAGTGGTAGGTCATTATATTTGATGGTGCCTACCCCGGGCAATAAGCCGAACCAATTATTAATAACAATGAAAATAAAAAAGGTAGTAAGGAGCGGGAGAAATTCGCGGGCTAGTTTTCTTGATTCCAACACATCGGAAAATAAACCATATAAGAATTCGATGATAGTTTCTAAAAAACGCGAACGGCGGAAAATTATTGTAAAAGTGACAATTAAAATCGAAACAATAATCGAAGTTAGACGCGCGTTGGTTACATTAAACGATCCAATTAAAAACAGCTTTTCGGCTGAAAGTGAAATTTCGTGCATAATTTTGAAAGGTGAATTAGTTGTTTAATCGTTTGATTTTGAAGTAGATAGCAAGCGCTGAAATAAGGATGGATATTGGGATAGCGATGAGTGTAAATAAAATTTTAAAGCCAAGATTTTGGTCCAGCCAACGACCAAGCTGAATCAATACAACCAGTGGAAGGGCGATGATAAAACCAAGATTAGCGCATTCTCGCGCCACAAACCAACCATTTATTTCGTTATTTTTTTTAACCATGACAATATAATTATGCCATCCATGAGTAAAAAGTCAAGAGCGGGACTTTGCCGTCAAGAAAAAGTTGAGCTTGAAAAAATTATTTTATTTGATATTATTGAATTCTGAATAATCAATATAATCAATAATGGAAAATATTATGTCTCACATTGCCCCCAACATCGTGGTAGCTTGCGTTGACTTTCGTTTTCAAAATGAATTTTTAGCGCACTGCAACAAACAATTAGGCAATAAAACTTTTGACTATCTGACTTATCCGGGCGCATCTAAAGCAATTTTAGACAGAAAAAGTCGCGACGCGATTTTTTTCGCTATTAGCACTTTGGTAAAAATTCACCAAACAGAGATAATTGTGATTTTAGACCACATCGATTGCGGAGTGTATGGCGGGTCAGTGAGGTTTAGCAACATCAAAGACGAAATTAATTTTCATAAAGAAAAGCTTACCGAGGCAGGAGAATTATTAACAAAAGAATTTCCTGAAATAAAAGTGGGACTATTGATATACAATTACCGCCAAAATAAATTATTGACGGTATAAAATTTATACCATTATAAGATTTTTAGAAAATCCCAGAGTAAAAGAGAAACGTCCCCCCCTTTTTTGGGTATCCCCCCTTTTTTCTGTGAGAGATTTTGGAGAAATAGTATTTTAAATATCGTATTACGCCAAATTTTATAAAAAAACCGCGCATAAAGTTACGCGCGATTTTTAAATTCAAAATTCTAAAACGAATTTATCTTTTTTCCATTGGTCGGGCAACATTGACCACGATTTTTCGACCATCGATTTCAGTATCATTTAGCCCTTCGATAGCAGCCTTAGCTTCTTCGGCGGTTTTGTATTCAACGAATCCAAAACCCTTGCTTCGACCTGAAATCTTGTCTGTGATGATTCTAGCTGAAACGATTTCGCCAAATTTGGCGAACATTTCAGTCAGCTGATCTTCGGTGGTAGTAAATGTTAAATTTCCGACAAATAATCTGTTTTCCATTGTGATAGGTTCCAAAAATTAAATTTATATTTATCCTATTTCGACGCGAGCAAAAAAATTGCACTTAGAGACATTTTTATTATAACACAACGTAAAACAAATGTCTAATCATTAGTGAAAAACGAAAAGTAAAAAGCTAAAAATGACATTCGCCACCTTAAAAGATACAAATTGCGTATGTTGTGAATAGTGTACAAATAGAAAAGGTTTTGCTATTTTGCACAAGAATCGGTATAATAAAATCTATAATAAAGGGGAGAAAGAAGTAAAATGACCGAAGAAAAAAAACTAGGTCAAGAGGTGGGTAAAATTTCCCATTTCTTTGCGAAAATCGGTGTTGGCATCATCGAGCTTTCCAAAGAATTAAAAGTGGGAGACAAAATCGCGATTAACGGCGCGACCACCCAAATCGAGCAAACAGTGGAAAGTTTGGAGCTTGATCACAAATCAGTGGAAAGCGCCAAAACAGGCGAGGCGGTCGGTATCAAAGTCGCAGACAAAGTGCGCGAAGGCGATACGGTTTGTAAATTGTAGACTTGGATCCAAGATAAATGGTCAGCGGAAATTTCAAGTAAAATTTTGGAGTATGAAACAAAACCCGTGGGATTAGCGCAAAGAAAGTAACGTCGTATACGACTTACACAACTTGCATCTTCCAGTCTGTATAAGTATTTACAGAGTTCGGATATTTACCTGCTGGCAAATTCCTCGTGCTCACGCCAGTCGCGCTTACAAGTCTCTGAAAATACGATATAGACTGGAAGTTTTATCTGATTTGATAAATAACAAGTAGATATTTGCGTAAGTTGTATAATCAGACAAACCCTATACGAGCGACAGTAGTTCAGTGGTAGAATGTCTGCTTCCCAAGCAGAAGGTCGCCGGTTCGATTCCGGTCTGTCGCTAATGATGGTTGCGCCGGGGTAACTCAGGGGTAGAGTAGCTGTTTCGTAAACAGCAAGTCGCGAGTTCGAATCTCGCCTCCGGCTAAACCAACCCTAATCATATGCTAAAATTTATCAAAAATTGGATCAATATGGTATTGCTTATCGTCGGTGGTTTTTGCGTTGGCTACCTTTACTACGAATACCAAAACTTTACTAGCTATCCGCAAGTGGTATATTTGTCGCTCGGAATTTTTGTGTTTAACGCCATATTGGCAATTTTTAGTTTCAGTAAACATCGTCTGGCTAGTTATTTTTTAATTTTTACCGCTGACATTATTTTAGTGTTAAATATATTCTTACTCATTGGATTAACCAAATGAAAAAAGTTTTTTTGATTAGGTTTTTTGAAATTCTGCCAGGCGCGTTAACTTGGAGCGCTATTATTCTCCCAATTATTTTTACATTCATCGCGCCGATTCCGGTGATAATTTTTATCTTGCTTTTTGATCTATACTGGGTCTATAAATCAATTATTATGGGGCTTCATCTTTTTTCTGGCTATCAAAAAATGAAAAAACAGTTGTTGATTGATTGGTCAAAAAAGTTGGCTGAATTGCCTAGGCAAAATCTGTTGCACGCAGTTATTTTTACCAACTATAAAGAAAGCATTGATATAGTTGAGCCATCGGTTGAATCAATCGTTAACGCCCATACGTCGGGTGATAGAATTATCTTAGTGCTAGCCACAGAGGACCGCGATAAAGAAAATGCAAAAATTTTAGTCAAGCACCTTAAAGATAAATACCAAAAGCATTTTTTTGATTTTATTGTTACTTCGCATAAATTAGCGCTGGGAGAAATGGCGGGCAAGGGCGCAAATGCTACTTGGGCAGCTGAAATTTTATCAAAGATAATTCGCGACAAGAAAATTAAGCCAGAACAAGTTATCGTTACCACTGCTGACGCAGATACCCGTTTCCATCAAGAGTATTTTAATTGCTTGTCTTATTATTTTATCATCACTTCTGACCGTACTCGTTGCAGTTTCCAGCCTATCCCAATATATTCCAATAATATATGGCACGCCACAGTTATCGCCCGCATTTTAGCTTTTGGTTCTTCGTTTTGGCAAATGATAGAGTCAACGCGTCCGTGGCGCCTGATTAATTTTTCCACCCATTCAATGTGTTTGAAGACACTTGAGGATATGGATTATTGGAATTGCCAAGTAGTCAATGAGGACTCGCGACAATTTTGGCGCGCTTATTATCGGCTGGGCGGACACCACCGAGTGGTGCCGTTATTTTTGCCAGTATATATGGATGCGGTGATGGGGAAGAATATAAAAGACACCATAAAAAATCAATACCAACAAAGATTAAGGTGGGCGTATGGGATTGAGCACGCGCCGTTTATTTTAAGCCAAACTTTTACGCGCAATAATATCCGTTTCTGGGATAAATTTACCAAAGCTTTTCGTTTTTTGGAAAATAATTTTTCATGGGCAACCGCTTCGATCTTTATCGCGATTGTCGGCTGGTTGCCGTTACTGATGAGCCCAGATGTCAATCAAACAATTTTAGTTTTCAATGTCAGGGTCTACGCAACGCGTCTGCTTGGATTTGCTTGGGTCGGGCTAATGGTTTCAGCGATTATTTCTATGAAATTATTACCTCCTCGTCCGAAAAATTTTCATCCGATTAAATCGTTTTATATGCTTGCCCAATGGATTTTGATTCCAATTGTGGCAATTTTATTTTCATCTATTCCAGCTATTGACGCCCAAACGCGCCTGATGCTCGGGCGTTATATGGGCTTTCGGGTGACCGACAAAAGGCAGGTGAAAAGTTAACCAAAACGCGAATTTGTGCTATCATAAAATTATGAGACGGACATTACTTTTGATTTTGATTTTAGCTTTGCAATTTTTTGTCCTATTTTATGAAGCTAAATATGACAGCGCGACAACTGACGAAAATGTTCATTTGCCAGCTGGTTATACTTATTTAAAGTTTCACGATTTTCGCTTTAATCCCGAACATCCGCCTCTGCAAAAAATGCTGGTGGCGATTCCGCTGATGTTTCAAAAAATCAACTTGCCCGACGATTTTAACGCGCTTTGGAGCGAGGCAGGGGATTTTAAAACCGACACTTGGAAGCCAGCGCGCCAGTTCGGAGAAGAACTTTTATATTCAAGTGGCAATAACGCTGATCAAATGATTTTGTCCGGACGGCTGATGACAATTATGCTAACGCTTACGCTCACTGTCGCGGTTTATGCTATTTCAAAATCGTTTTGGGGCACGCGCGGCGGGCTATTGTCTGCCACTCTCGTGGCGTTTGAACCAATAATGCTCGCCCATGGCAAGCTTACCAACACTGACATTAGCGTCACTTTGTTTTTTCTTTTATCGGTGTGGTGGATGGGGAATTTTTTCAAAAAGCCAAATATCAAAAATACGTTTATTTTTGGTTTTTTAATGGGATTGCTCCAATTGTCAAAATATACTGCGATAATTTTTTATCCGATCGCATTTGTCGGGCTGATACTTTGGTTATATACTAAAAAATTTGCTTGGAAAAAAGAGCTGAAAAAACTATATTTATTAATTATTTTAGCGTTAGCAGTGCATTGGGTGATAATCACGCTGGCTTATTTCCCGCATATTAAATTTTTCTACGCGCCAGATTATATCAAGGGTTTAGTTTTGGTTTTAGGTCATGTGGCGAGCGGGCACAGCTCGTTTTTAATGGGGGAATTTAACCAAAGTGGCTGGTGGTATTATTTTCCTTTGGCATTAGTGATGAAAACCAGTTTGATTTCGTTGGTGCTTTTGCTTGGATTGATGATCGTAAAAATTAAACGGGCGTTTCATTTTGATTTTTCGTTGACATTGTTTTCAGTTAGCGCAATTATTTTTTTGCTGTTTTCAATGACATCCAAAGCAAATCTTGGCGCCAGGCATTTGCTGGCGATTTATCCTTTAGTATTTGTTTTGCTGGGGTTTTGGGGATACTATATTTCAAATCTCAAAATACAAATCTCAAAATTACATTTCAAAATTAAAAATTTGATTATTTTATTGATAATACTTTTTATGCTTGAAAGTTTAGCGGTTTTTCCATTTCATATCACTTATTTTAGCTCGTTGGTTGGGACTACTCATGGCTACCAATATCTCCTGGATTCAAACTATGATTGGGGGCAGGAGCTAAAGCGGATTAAAATTTACCAAACAAAGGAGCTCAAAGGCGAAAAAATATATTTGGATTATTGGTGGGACGGAGACGAGGCGCCAGCTTATTACAATATAAAATACGAACGATTGACGCCAAAAATGAAAGACGTAAAAGGCATTATGGTAATTGGCGCGACTTCATATATGAATAAAGATTATGGCTGGATTCGCGAGTTGCCAATCTCGAGCAGAATCGGCAATGGCGTTTTTGTGATTGACACACGGTAGACAGATTTAATATATTTTATTACAAGACGGCAAATACCTCGGAGCTTGCTCCGAGGATGAAGCCATCACTTCGCCTCCGCCAGTTGGCGGATGACGGATGGCGCAGTAAAGAATACCGCGGAGCTTGCCCCGTCGGATTTTTTATATGGTTGAATTATAATTTCGTTTCTGGTAAAATATATTTACAATTCAAATTAAAAGGGAAAAATAAAAAATTTTGTTATTATTCATACTTCCAAGGGCTATAAATATAGCTCAATGATAGCTGATGAAATTATATCAGCCGGTTTTAATTGTTTTTTGACAACCATAATTAAAGTTGAAGAATTGCTACAAGAAAAAAAATTGGAGCCTAGCAATACTACCATTCACACCCGCACAGCTCATCCGGGTCAGGTTTATAGAATTTTAAAAAAGCTTGAAGATAAAGGGTACAGAGTTTATAACAATCCAGAAACAACCAAGCTTACCAGTCAAAAGTATTTATCTTGCATCCAGATGGAAAAGTATGACTTGCCTTGCGCAATAACGATTAAAATCAAAAAAAGCGAGGCGATGAAAAAAGTGGAGGAGCTGATACCGCAATGGGGGAAAGTAATCGTTAAACCACTCACAAGCAAAGGGCAAGGAGAATATGCTTTTTGTTTTCGTCAAGATAACCTGAGCGAGCTTGGCAACATTAATACGATCCCAGCCGATGAAGTTATTTGCCAAAAATATGTTGATTATACCAGGCTCAGTCGGATAATAGTAATTGAGTTTAAAGCCTTGGCAGGCGCGGTTTTTTTTGATGAGCCGGGTAATGGGTGGAAGTGTAGCGTTTGTTTGAATCCCAATATTAAATTATATCGCAATCCACTCAAAGAATTATTAAATTTAGCTGAAAAATCAGCTCGGGTATTTAATGGAGAAATATTTTTTATTGATATTTTTTCAACACCCAAAGGATTTGTGCTTAACGAAATCAACACGGCTTGTAGCTTGATTTTGCATCAAAAGATTAGTGGGGTAAATATCGCAAAATTTATTGCGCAACGGTTAATTGAACTCGGGAGCAAATAAATTTTCGCCTATTGGCAAACAGTTAATATAGCGTCACAATAAGATGGCGTTGTTGGAAGATCGCAATCATATTTACGGGGATTGGCGCAGTTGGTAGCGCGCGTGCTTTGGGAGCACGAGGTCGCGAGTTCGAGTCTCGCATCCCCGACCAATTCAGACTTTTTTCAAATTAGAGAGGCGATTAACATTTTTAGCCCTCATAGTTCAATGGATAGAACAAGAGACTCCTAAGCTCTAGATCTGTGTTCGACTCACAGTGAGGGCAGAGACAATTATAGGTAGAAAATAAGAAATTTCTATTTTGGGTAGAGGCTAGTTTTCTCTCGGGGGCAATGAATTTTGCTTTCAAATTAAATTTCATTTATAATTATATCTATGAAAAATTTGCGCAATTTATAATATCAGTATTTTTGTGTAAAATAATATTATGTTCACCAAAGAAAAAAGACTGAAAGTTCAGATGACGATTATGCTCGCTATTGTCGGTATCGGCATTGGCTGGCTTTTTGCGGTTCAATTTAAAACCACTCCTTCTCGCGTGCTAAATCCAGTGACGCCGTATTTAAGTTTAACCCAAGCTCAGGCAACCTTAACGCGCGATCAAGATGAAACAAAAAATAAAATCAAAGCGCTAAAAAAAGAAATTGACGAGTCGCAAGCGCAAATAAAAATCCAGCAAAAATCAGCAAAAACTATGGTTGAGGAATTGGAACAGTTAAAAGATAAAGTCGGATTAACTGAAAAAAAAGGCAAGGGGGTTGTTGTTACTTTGGCTGATTCAAGCAAAGAAATACCCAATATTGATAGTATAGTGCACGCAGCCGATCTCAGAGACTTAGTTAATGTTTTATGGGGAGCAGATGCGCAGGCGATTTCAGTCAATGACGAGCGGTTGACCAATACCAGTTCAATTGATAGCATTATCAATACGATTTTGGTTGATAATACAAAAATTACCAATCCATTTGTGATACGGGTGGAGGGAGATCAGAAAAAAATTCAAAAAGTTCTTGAAGATGCCAATGCTTTATCAGATATTAAAAAACGGGTTAAAAGCGAGGGGTTGGTTTTTAATACCGAGAAATTAGATGTCACGGTCAATGAGTTTGGGGCTAGTTTTTCGGTCAATTTCGCAAAAACAAAATGAAAATATATATAATCAAATACTCAAGTTTAATTATTGTGGCGATGATTTTAGGATACGCGATTGTTTCGCAACTGAAAATTGAAAGTAAAATCAATGAGTTTATTGATCCTAAGCGGTCTAGTGTAATCGCGCTGGAAGTTTCAGAACTAATCAAAACTAATCAGCAACTTTTAACTGAGCAAAGGGACTTGCAAGAGCAAAAAAATAAATTAGCCAGCACAGACAATGACAGCGAAGAAAGTATCGCCAAAGATATTGAAAAGCTAAAAATTATCAGTGGCTTGACAGAGGTCGTCGGTCCGGGCGTGCAGATTGAGCCAAGCGAGTTTCTGCAAACAGTCCAACTAATTGATTTAATCAATGCCTTGCGCAATATCGGTGCTGACGCAATCAGTATTGACGACCAAAGAGTGGTGATGAATACTTTTTTAGATGAGGAAAATTTTCCTAAGCCAGTAATTAAAGTCATTGGCGATAGCGATGTGCTGGAAAACGCGCTCACCAGAAAAGGCGGAATCATTGAGCAAATAGGAGGAAATGCCAAAGTGACAACGCAAACCGAATTAGTTTTGCCAGCGGTTAAATAACTATTTTAAATTTAAAATTTAAAATGTTGATTTATACAACTTACGCAAATTATCGCAATTTAAGTTGTCGCCAGTTGTTTAAATGAGAAGTTAAAATTATTTTTATGGTTTTAATTTAAGGAGACTTTAATATCGCCGAGTTGAGGATTGGGTAAGTTATGTAATTAAAAATATTGAATTGCAATTTTAGATAAATAATATAAAATATAACTATGGACGAGAAAAAAATTATCGTTGATATTTCGTGGGTATCAATTCTTAAAGTGATTACCGCTCTTCTTGCGGTTTGGCTGGTTTGGTCAGTGCAAGATATTATTATTTTATTTTTTATCGTTTTAGTATTGGTAGCCGCGCTTTCACCGGTGGTTGATTTTTGGTCAAAAAAAATAAATCGCGCCCTTGCCACATCTTTGGTATATTTATTAATTCTCGCCTGCCTTGTGCTGATTGGTTTTGTGATTATCCCGCCAGTTGCCACCCAAGTTAGAAGTTTATCGTATGATTTGCCATATTTAAGTAAGCAAATTTTTCCGGTTTTTGGCGCCTGGCGCGATGTGATAGATTTTTCCACCCAAAGTCTGACTTCCCTGGCTAGCCAACTGCAAACGGTTTCATCTTCAATTTATAGCACCACGGTTGGGTTTATCGGTGGAGTGGTGGGCGTGTTCACGGTTTTAGTTTTAACCTTTTATTTACTTTTGGAGGAGCAAGGCGCTAAAAATTTTTTATACAAATACTTACCGATTCAAAATCGAGAAACCTATATTGAAATAATGCAAAAGGTTGGCTTGAAAATGGGCGCGTGGATGCGCGGGCAATTATTTTTAGCACTTGTTGTAGGCGTGATTGATTTTGCCGGGTTGATAATTATCGGAGTGCCGTATGCGTTGACACTAGCCGTATGGGCAGGACTGACGGAAATTATTCCTTATATCGGACCAGTGCTTGGCGCCATACCAGCGATTATTATTGCCTTGACGATCTCTCCGATTCAAGGGTTGTTAGTATTGATTTTCTTTATTGTTGTGCAACAAGTTGAGTCGAACTTTTTAGTGCCAAAAATTATGCAAAAAGCGGTTGGTCTTTCACCAGTGATTATAATTTTGGTTCTGCTTATCGGTGGAAAATTAGCTGGGATTCTCGGTATTATTTTGGCTGTTCCAGTGGCTGCCACGATCGGAGTGTTTGTTCAGGAATTGCCCAAACTCAAAAATACGCAGACATAAAGATAGTGTTTGGTTGTGTAGAAAATAAAAAAATACTTGAAAACTATTTCAAGTATTTTTTAATGGAGCTGAGGGGAGATTAGCACCTTTTGGACACCGATGGTTTCCAACGCCCAACATATGCTTATGTTGGGACTGCCTTCCTGCGCGGGAAAACAGGTGTTTTCCCGACCCCTTTCCCTGGCGCAACTTCAACTTAATTAAAAAAAGACGATACTAACGCATCATCTTTTTTTAATGGAGCTGAGGGGAGTTGCACCCCTGTCCGAAATAAAGTCAAAAAGGCAGTTGACAAGCTTTGTGGGGTCTGTCGACAAATATCATTTTTACTGCAATTTGCCAAATTCTACTGCAATTTTTTCTAAACTCCTCCGCTTATTTTTCCATTGATAGACATCGTCGCTTATAAAAAATTTCGCTACGAATTTGACAAATTTCGTTTAAAAAGCACATTTGCCGACAGACCCCTGATCGCACAAGGCGAATGCTTTTGTTTTAACTTAATCCTGATTACCAAAACTATCTCACCAGGACGTAGATCGGATTATGACGCCGCAAGATTCAGCCGATCGACAAATCTATTGACGGTTGTCGCGTTTAGGCAACAACAGGTGCAAAAGCTAATCCGCTAAAAGCGGTTTTGACCTTTTTAAATAAGTTGGCACTTAAACAACTTGTTCGTTGGATTTACGAGGCAAACAAACTTGCTCGGCTTGAAACCAGTTCTCTTTTATCCCGTCGAAGCTATTTCAGCCCCATTTTTCAAATTGCAAAACCTTAAATAAAGCATAGCATAATTTGCCAAAAAAGTCAATCGGCATTATAATCATTTTAGGAGGATATATGAAAAAAATAATAATTATCGAAGATGACTTACAACTCATCGGCATATACAAGCACGAGTTTCAAAAAAATGGTTTTACCGTTATTCATAGCGAGACAGGTTTTGATCTTGTTGGATTGATCAAAGAAAATCAGCCAGACGCAGTGCTACTTGATTTGCTTGTACCTGGGATTCGCGGGCTCGAGCTTCTCGCGCAACTGCAAAAAGAGGGCTTGACGGAAAAATATCCGGTTATTACCTACTCTGCTTTGGCAACCAAAATGGTGGCAGGAAAATCAAAAAAACTCGGCGCCAAATTGCATATCGGCAAAAGCGATTATACTTCGCAAGAAATTGTGAAAAAAGTTCTCGGAGTGATAAAAGGGAAATAGAGGCTAGAGATTGGAAGTTTGATATTAGAAGGGGAATTTTTTAGTGAGAAATCAATTTTATTTTAGAGCAGTAATTTTTTAAGCGATTTTTAGGCTATGACTTGACAAAATGTAAAGTTTTCTTTACAATCGGAGTATGGAAAACAAACAAAACAAGCTTAAAGACCTGCGCAGAAATAAAAACTTATCGCAGGAACAAGTTGCTAAAGAACTCGGAGTTTCTCGCCAGACAATTTTTGCGTTGGAAAAAGGAATGTGGGAACCGTCGCTTACCTTGGCGTGCAAAATTTGCGATTTGTTTGACTTGGCGTTATCCGAAATTTTTGCATTAGAAACAAATAATTTATTTCCTCAAAAAATTGAGGAGAAAGGAGATATAATGGACAGAGATCTTATGCCTTGGTCGCCTTTTCGTGGCTTGGGCGAGCTTCATCGGGAAATCGATCGTTTTTTTGACGATTCGTTTGCGTCAACTAGCGCGTCTAACATTCGTGTGCCGGCAATGAACATTCACGAAAAAGGAAATGAATTTGTGATTGACGTGGCAGTGCCGGGTTACAAAGAAGACGAAATTGACATTGAGGTTGGTGACGATTATTTAACGCTCAAGGGCGAAAAACAAAAGGAAGCAGAAGACAAAGATAAAAAATTTCACCGCAAAGAATTTGCTTACGGAAGCTTTGAGCGCACAGTCGCTTTTCCAGTTTTAGTGGACGATGAAAAGGTGACAGCCGATTTGTCAGATGGGACTTTGCGGATTGTTATTCCTAAAAAAGAACCAGTCAAGCCGAAAGTGAGAAAAATCAAAGTGGTGAAAAAGTAACACTCAAATATGTAGATGGCACAAATAATACCCCAAATTAAAACCTCCAACCTCAGGGTTGGAGGTTTTGGAAAGTTGATTTTTGGGGTAAATTTGATTAAAATAAAATTATTAGCGCGCATAGCTCAGTGGCAGAGCGTCTGCTTGACGTGCAGAAGGTTGGAGGTCCGATTCCTCCTGCGCGCACCAAATGGGACTTCGTGATTTTTTGTAGGGGGAAGCATCGGTTCCGTTTAAAAAAGTTTCGCGCATTTTCAAACAAAGGGTATTTGATTTTTTATCGATGAAATTTTGAGCTTCGTTTAAATTCTTTTTCTTTAATTGCTTGTCGCTTATCCCATTTTTTCTTAGGGCGGGCAATGCCGATCTCGAGTTTGGCTTTGCCTCGCTTAAAATATAGACGAGTTGGGATTAAAGTTAAACCTTTTTCCTGTGTTTTGCCGATGAGCTTGTTGATCTCAGTTTTGTGAACTAACAATTTGCGTGTTCGCTGGGCGTCTTGGTTTTCAGATCCCAAATAAAGTCCGACAATATAAAGCTCTGGTACTTTTTGGCTATAAAAAATTTTGGCAAAACTGCCACGGAGTTGCGTTTTTCCAGCTCTGATAGCTTTGATTTCGTCGCCCTTCAAAACCAGTCCAGCTTCAATTTTTTCTAAAATTTCATAATCAAAAAACGCCCGCTTGTTTTGGAAAATTCTTTGTGATATATTTAATTTAGTGATTTTTTGTTTCATAGGATAATTATAGCATAATGATAATTGGAATAACAGGTTTATTGGGAGCAGGCAAAGATACAGTGGCTGAAATTTTAGTCAAAAAAAATTTTGCACATTTTTCACTTTCAAACGAAGTGCGTTATGAACTTAAAAAAGCGAAAATTCCCGAAACGATTGACAACCTTGTTGCTATGGGGATAAAAATTAAAAATCAATTTGGATTTGCAGAATTGGCAAAACGGGCGCTTAAAAAATGTCAAGGTAAAAATTGCGTATTAACGAGTATTCGCACAACCGATGAAGTGAAGTATTTGCAAAATAAAAAAAATTTTATTTTACTTAACATATCATGTCCGGCAAAAATTAGGCACAAAAGAATTTTAAAAAGAAATCGTCCCAGCGATCAAGCATTTAAAATTTTTCATAAATTTATTGAAAAAGAACGAGAGCAATTTTTTGGCACTGGCGCCAAGCTAAATTTGCAGGCGACAATCAAAATGTCTGACTTGACAATAGATAATAGTCACGATATAAAAGAATTAAAAAGGAAGATTGATGAAATTATCCAAAAATTATACTAGAATTAGTTGGGATAATTATTTTAAGAAAATTACGGAAGATGTTTCGCAACGTTCGAATTGTCTGACTCGGCAATGCGGAGCGATTTTGATAAAAGAGAAAATGATTATATCAACCGGTTACAATGGAACGCCAAAGGGTGTTAAAAATTGTTTTAAAGGCGGATGTCCGAGATGTAATGATAGTAAAATCAAATCAGGTGAGGCGCTTGATCGGTGTATTTGCGTTCACGCTGAAGAAAATGCCATCATTCAGGCGGCATACCACGGCATGTCAACCAAGGACGCAACCCTATATACTATTTATTGCCCGTGTATTTTTTGCGCCAAGTCAATCGTCAATGCTGGTATAAAAGAAGTGATTTATTTTGATGATTACTACCAAATGGATAGCTTGTCAAGAAAAATGTTTACTAGCAGTGGCGTAAAAGTGAGAAAGTTTAATGGAAGTTAGGATTTTAAGGGTTGATAATTCTTTACCTTTGCCTCGCTATGAAACTAACGGCGCGGTGGCATTTGATTATGTGGCGCGTAAAAATACCAAAATAAAACCCGGCGAGATCGGGCTGATTCCCGGCAATGTGATAATAAAAATTCCGCGCGGGTTTATGATTTTGATTGTGCCTCGTTCGTCAATGCCCAGAAAAACTGGTTTGGTTTTTCCGCATTCAGTTGGAATTGTTGACCAAGATTATTGCGGGGTTAACGATGAGCATTTGATCCAAGTCTTTAATCCGAGTAGAAAAATTATTGAAGTAAAAAGGGGGGAGCGGGTCGCGCAAGGCGTGTTTGTCAAAATAGAAAAAGCGAATTGGAAGGAAATGAAAAATATCAGACAGAAAAGTCGAGGAGGATTTGGATCGACAGGGAAAATCTCAAATCTCAAAATTTAAATCTCAAAGCTTGTCCCGAGCGAAGTTGAGGGATGACAATTCAAAATAATAAATGCAATATACCCAAATAAAGAAAACAGACCCGCAGATTTATCAAATTATCAAAGCGGAAGAGAAAAGGCAAAGGGAAGGGCTGGAGTTGATTCCGTCTGAGAATTATACGAGCGATGCGGTGATGGAGGCGATGGGCTCTATTTTAACCAATAAATATTCCGAAGGCTACCCGCGCAAAAGATACTATGGCGGGCAAAAAAATATTGACGCTATGGAAGAGCTGGCGCAAAGGCGCGCGCTGGATTTATTTGTTCCTCAGGGGTCGCAAAAAAACTGGCATATAAATGTTCAGCCTTTATCCGGCTCGCCGGCGAATATCGCGGTACTTTTAGCTTTGCTCAATTTCGGCGATAAAGTGATGGGAATGAGTTTAGATCAAGGCGGACATTTAACCCACGGGCACCCGGTTAATTTTTCCGGTAAGGCTTATAAATTTTTTCAATACGGCGTCCGACGCGACAATCAGCAGATTGATTATAATGAAGTGGAAAAGATAGCTTTCAAAATTAAACCAAAAATGATAATTTCTGGAGCAACTGCTTATCCACGAATGATTGATTTTAAGAGATTTAATGCGATCGCTAAAAAAGTCGGCGCTATACATATGGCGGATATCGCTCATATAGCCGGACTGATTGCGGGTGGTGTTCATCCTTCGCCATTTCCATTTACCGATGTTGTAACTACTACCACCCATAAAACTTTACGCGGTCCGCGTGGCGGAGTTATTTTTTGTCAAAAAAAATATGCTAGCGCGATTGACAGAGCAGTTTTCCCCGGTTTGCAAGGCGGTCCGCACGATCATATCAACGCCGCCAAAGCGGTTTGTTTCGGCGAGGCGCAGAAAGCAGGTTTTGCCAAATACGCGGCGCAGATTGTTAAAAATTCTAAAGTATTTGCTAAAGAGCTGAAAAAATTAGGATTTAGTTTAGTAAGTGACGGAAGCGACAACCACTTGATTTTAATCGATTTAAGCAATTTTGAAATTACTGGAAAAATCGCGCAAGAAACTCTGGACAAAGTTGGTATCACGGTCAATAAAAACACGGTGCCATTTGGCAAACGCAGTCCGTTTGATCCGTCTGGTATTCGACTCGGCACTGCTGCATGCACCACGCGCGGAATGAAAGAAAATGACTTTGCGATGATTACCGATCTGATAAAAAATGCACTTTCAAATATATGCAACGAAAAGAAATTGATCAAAATCAAACAACGAGTAAAAAAATTAGCTCTTAAATTTCCAGTACCGGGGATTAAGTAGTATTTCATGAAACAATATCTTGATTTATTAGACAAAACCCTAAAGACAGGCGAAAGGCGAAGCGACCGAACTGGCGTTGGCACCATCAGTCTTTTCGGCGCCCAATCACGCTATGATTTGTCTAAAAATTTCCCCTTGTTGACTACCAAAAAAATTTTCCTGAAAGCGGTGATTTATGAGTTGTTATGGTTTTTGAAGGGAGACACCAATGTCAAATATCTGAATAATCACGGCGTTGGTATCTGGGATGAGTGGGCGGACAAAACCGGCGAACTCGGTCCGATCTACGGCAAACAATGGACTGCTTGGAAAGCGAATAACGGCGCTAAGATAAATCATCTAAAACAAGTCAAACTTCAGCTCAGCCGAAAGCCCCGATGTTTACCCCGAATTAGGCTTAATCCCAAGGTAAAAAATATTTTTAAGTTCAATTATGAAGATTTTGAAGTAATCAATTATAACCCCTATCTGAGTATCAAAGCTTCGATTGCGATATGATAATAATCTAAAATTTAAAATCTAAAACCTAAATTTCACTATGGAAAATCCTAAGTTGCGCATCAGCCTGATCGCCGCTATCGGCAAGAACCGCGAAATCGGTAAGGATAACCAATTGCTTTGGCATATACCAGAGGGTCTGAAAAGATTTAAGGAAATTAACGCCGGGCACCCAGTGATTATGGGAGAAAATACTTTTTTTTCTCTGCCCAACGTTTTACCTAATCGTTTAAACATTGTTTTAACGCGCGAAAAGCAAGTCCGATTCAAAAATGCGGTGGTCGCGCGCTCAATCGCCGAAGCAGTTAAAAAAGCCAAAGTCAAAGAGAGAAAAGAAATTTTTTTTATCGGTGGCGGAGCTGTTTATTTTCAGACGTTTCAATTGGCGGATCGGCTTTATCTGACTGTGGTTGATAAAAAATTTCCCGGCGCCGATACTTTTTTCCCTGACTATCGGAATTTTAAGCAAGTAATTTATCAAAGAAAAAGTCGCTACCAACAATATCGCTATACATTTTTAATTTTAGAAAAATGAATAAGTTCATCGTAATTGAGGGTATTGACGGCGCCGGCACTACCACCCAGTCAATTTTACTGGCAAAACGAATTTTTGAAAACCGCAAAGATGTTAAATACTGCTTACTCGTGAGCCGACCGGCGGAAAATACGGTCTAAAAATAAGAAAAATTTTAGCCGAGTCAAAAAGACCGCAGTTGCATAGAACCGAATTGTTAAAATTATTCATTCAGGACCGACGGGAGCATTTGAAATCTTTGGAGAATTTTGAAGGCATCGTGATTTCCGATCGGCATAAACACAGCACTTTTGCCTATCAGCAGGCGCAGGGGGTAAAATTTAACCAAATTTTCCGAGTCCATCAAAAATTTCGTTTGCCTGACCTTACCATTATTTTAGATTTGCCGGTCAAGATCGCCTGCCAGCGAATAGAAACCAAAAAACAGCTGGAAGTGTTTGATCGCCACAAATCTTTTTTGGACATAGTTAGAAAAAATTATCTGGTCTTACCTTCTCAATTACCAAAAGAAAAAATTTACTTGATTAACGGAAGCGCCAGCCGGGAACAAGTATCCAGACAAATTTGGAAAAAAGTTAAAAATCTGGTAAAATGAAATTATGAAACAGATTGACCATCGTAAATTAGGCAAAAAATTAGGCATCTTTCATATTTCCGAAAAAGTCGGCATTGGACTGCCACTTTGGTTGCCAAAAGGCGCGATAATCAGAAAATTATTGATGGATTATTTGGAAAATGAACAACGCGTTGCTGGCTATGATTTTGTCGCTACTCCGCATCTGGGGAGATTGGAGTTGTACAAAAAATCAGGGCATTGGGATACTTACCGAAAAAATATGTACCAGCCGATAGAGATTGACAAAGAAAAATATATTTTAAAACCAATGAATTGTCCTCACCATATCGCGATTTACGAAAGCAGTGTCCGCAGTTATCGCGATTTGCCATTTCGTCTGGCTGAGTACGGGACGGTTTATCGCTACGAGCAAACTGGCGAGTTGATGGGACTCACTCGCACGCGCGGTTTTACCATTGACGACGCGCACATTTTTTTGGCGGAAGACGAGCTAGAATCAGAATTAAAAAATGTGCTTTTACTGACGAAAAAAGTTTTTGCCAAATTTGATTTTTATGATTTCAAGGTTCGTGTTGGACTGCGAGGCGAATCGGAAAAATATGTCGGGTCTGATGAAAGCTGGTCAAAGGCAGAAAAAGCGATTAAAAATGTAATGCAAAAATCTGATTTGAAGTTCACCGAGGAAAAAAGTGAAGCTGCTTTTTACGGACCCAAACTGGATTTTTTGGTGAAGGATAATTTAGGGCGGGAGTGGCAACTTGGCACTATCCAAGTGGATTACAATTTGCCGGAAAGGTTTGATTTAAAATATACGGCATCGGATGGGAAAAAGCAAAGACCAGTGATGATTCATCGCGCGCCGTTTGGTAGCTTGGAGCGATTTATCGCTATTTTACTGGAGCATTTTCAAGGCAAACTGCCAGTCTGGCTGGCGCCGGTGCAAATTGCCATTATTCCTGTGTCGGAAAAGTTTGAGTCAGACACAAAGAAATTAGCCAACGAATTAAAGCCGGCTCGCGTTGTGGTGATGAATGAAAACAATACTGTTGGAAAGCGGGTGCTTAACGCAAAAAAGCAGATGATTCCATATATTTTAGTTTATGGCGAAAAAGAAAAAATAAGCGGTAAATTTTCTTTGGCTGGAGACAAGGAAATGAAAAACTTGACAGCCGAGCAAATAGTTGAGATAATGATAAAAATAATAAAATGAAGGAGGTGGGGAATGAAAAAAAATAAAAAAGCTTTTACCTTGATCGAACTATTAGTAACAATTGCGATTATCTCTACTTTAAGTAGTATTGCTATTGTTTCTTTTTCCGGGCAAACCGCCAAAGCGCGCGACGCGCGTCGTAAAAGTGATTTAGCCAATTTGCAACAGGCGCTTGAGATGTATTACGATGACAATGGATCGTATCCAACCTGCGACAATACGATTGAGCCGACTGGCAAACTTGGCGGAGACGGAACTACATCAAAAAAGAATGTTTTGTACAATAAGTTATTACTAGGGCATTATATTAACAGTATCCCAACCGATCCAAAATGGAACGGAATAGAACCAACCACTGGGGAGAATAATTACACTACATATTCTTATTATCCGGTTCATCCGAACTTTAATTTGGCGTGTGAAGCAACAATGCAAGGTTATGTGCTCTTTGCAAAATTAGAAAGCGATAAAAGTGGAGCAACGGTATTACCACTGGGGAATCAAAAAACATATGCAGATGCGTGGGGCTATAATTACCGCATTGGCAATTGATTCAATTTTTCAAACCGTTCCTTTTTTGTTTTAAGTGCAATATCATCTTTAAAAAATTTTTCCGCCACGGTGCCAAGACGGGATGAGTACTTGCCGATATAAATATTTTTAAATTTGATTTTTTGACAGATTTTGAACGTTGCATCAAAATCTTTTTTAGTTTCGCCGGGAAAGCCGACGATGATGTCGGTGGTCAGCTCGATGTCGGGAACGGCGCGTTTAATTTTTTTAACCAGCGCCAGATATTGTTGGGCGCTGTAACGGCGGTTCATTTTTTGTAAAATTTTATCAGAGCCAGACTGAAGCGGTAAATTTAATTTTCCGCTAAATTTTTGGCTGGTTGCCATCCAATTGATTACCTCGCTGGTCATATCTTGCGGATTAGGGGAGAGAAAATCCAGTTTTTTTAGCCCATTAATTTTTTCCAATTTCCATAACAGATCAGAAAAAGAACCAGTATTATTGTGCATAATTGACTTTTTTTCATTTTCAAGAAGTAGCTTGTCGCCAGTTAGCTGGCGTAGATTTTGGATATTTTTTTGTTTTTCCTTTTTTGACAAGCCATACGAATTTACATTTTGTCCAAGGAGCGTAATGTGATTTTTACCCTGCCCTATTAGTTTTATTATTTCTTGAATAATATTTTTCAAAGGACGCGATTTTTCTCTGCCTCGCGTGTATGGCACAGCGCAATAAGTGCAAAAATTATCACAGCCAAATTGAATCGGCACATAAGCGTGATCGGGCGTCTGCCGACTTCGATGGCGCTTGTTTTCAAAATTTTCGCAGAAGAGACGGTTAATCAAAGGAGGATACTTTGGGAATAGTCGAGGGATTTGTTTGAAAAAACATTCGGTTGCTAAAATTGTGAGAAATGGATATTTTTTTTCTAATTTTTGTTTGTCAGTCGCCAGCACGCAACCAACAATATAGATTTTTTTCCGATTTTTCCATAAATTTAATTTGCCCCAAATTCGATCAATGGCTGATTGGCGCACACTGCACGCTAAAATTATTACAAAATTTGCTTTTGCCAAACTGGTATAATTTAGACCGCGTCCTGATAATAGTTCGTTTATTTTTAAGCTATCAACTTCGTTTTGCGCGCATCCCAAACAAAAAATGCCAAAATTATTCAGTTTTTTTTGTTTCAGCTTTTTGCTGAATGGGCGTATTGTCCTTTGTTTCGTCGGTTGTTTCTTCATCTTCTGTTTTACCTTTTTCTTCCACTGCAACTGATTCAATATTTTCATTTGGCTTTTCCTCTAGTTCAGCCAGTTCTTCTTCGCTTCTTGGTTCTTGCACGCTAAAAATTGTTTCTTCTGGTTCGTTTAAAATCGTGATTCCATCAGTCAGCGGAATATCTTTAATTTGGATTTTATCTTCAAAACTTTTTAGCACAGAAATATCAATATTAAATTGGGAAATAAGTTTGTCAGGCAGAGCTGAAACCTGTAGTTCATTTTTGCTTTGGACCAAAATTCCCTCAAGTTCTTTTACAGCTGGCGATTCACCAATTGGCTCAACTGGGATTTCTGTTTCAAGCGGTTTGTTGGGATCTATTTTCCAAAAATCAATATGCAAGATATTTTCCTCAACTGGATGCCTTTGAATTGATTTCAAGAAAACCAATATCGTTTTATCATCGTCAATCGTCAAATTTATCAGAGCGTTGGTTCCATATTTTTCAAGTAATTCCGTCAAATTTTTTTCAGCAATTTTGAGATTAATATTCTTGATATTTTTTCCATACAAAATAGCTGGGATTGATTTTTCTTGGCGAATTGTTCTTACTGCTTGTCGCGTTGCATCCCTGACACTGGCGCTTAGATTAGCTTTTTTCATTTAATTTCAATTTGGTTAATGATAAGGTATGATTTAATTTTTTTACGATGATTTTTACATTGGCAGAGGAAAATGACTTTTTTATCAACTACACCTTGGTACTGAAAACCAGAAAATGGATAAGGGTGTTTACAAATCGGGCAACCGATATTTTTTTTCAAAAATAAAAACAAATTTTTTTCCATATAGTTCATTATTATAGGAAATTTTCATTCATTTGTCAATTTTGGGGTGGGCACATATGATTCTTTTGCCAGTTAGTAATTTTCTGACGATCGCCAGAAAGCAGAATTTTTGGCACTTTCATTTTTTGATAAATTTCTGGACGGGTATATTGGGGGTGCTCTAAATTATTTTCGTTAAAACTTTCATTTTCAAGCGCTTCTTTTTTGCCTAAAAAATTAGGTAGTAGTCGCGCGGTTGTTTCTACAATTACCATTGACGCAACTTCTCCGCCGTTTAAAATAAATTTTCCGATAGATATTTTTTCATCCACCAGTTTATCTATTCTTGCGTCAAAACCCTCATACCGTCCGCAAATAATAATAAGATCCTGCATATTCCCGGCTAATTGTTTGGCTTTTTGTTGTGAAAAAATTTTACCTTTGGGGTCAAGCAAGATTGTTTTCGCCCCGGGGTATTTCTGTTTTATGCTTTGAATTGCATTGTCTAGCACATCAACTTTTAGAATCATTCCCGGACCTCCGCCATACGGTCGGTCGTCAACTTGCTTACGAGTTCCTAAACCAAAAAAACGCAAATTAACAATATTGATTTTAATGATTTGTTTTTTAGTAGCTCGTCTTACTAGCGACGCTTTTAAAAATCCATCAAAGATTTCTGGAAAAAGTGTCAGGATAATAAATGTTTTCATAAGTATATTATATTACAAATTTGACAAATCTCAAAAAGCCGACTTATGCAAGTCGACTTTTTGTTTTTAAATTTAAACTACTTCGGTAGCTTTTTCTTCAAGTGGGGTGGTGGTAGAATCATCCTCGCTTATCCGTCTTTGAGGGCGCTCAGAACCTTCTGGTTCGAGAATCTTCAAATTGATGCGAGCATTGCTTTTTGCACCCATAACTCTAAGTAGTGTTCGCAGAGCATTGACTGTGTGACCTTCCTTGCCGATGATTTTGCCCATATCGCTTGGATTGACACCCAACGAGATAAGAACACCCATTTCGTCAACTTTTCGGTCAACGGTAACATCATCAGGAAACTCCACAATCGCTTTGACAATATACTCAACAAACTCTTTGTCTTGAATTTCTGACATTTTCTGCTCCTAACAAAAATTATTTCAACACCAGCTCGACCCTGACTGTTGCTTGATTTGTATATCCATATCTGATTATTATTTTAATTTTATCACAAATAGTCGCGCGTATTAGAGTGTAAGTGTTGGGAGAGGCGCCCCATCGGGAATTTCAGTGTCTTTAATTTCTACGGAGGTTGTTTCTTTTTCTTTGGCTATCGTTTCTTCTGTAGCCGACTTTTCTGTTTTTGTTTCCTTTGTTTTAATTTTTTTAGCTTTTTTTTCAGGGTGATTAATTGGTTTTAAAGTTTTGTGTTTGATTTTATTCTCGAGTAATCGCGCTACTCGATTTGAAACTTTAGCGCCAAATCCCAATAATTCTAAAATTGCTTTTTCATCATATTTTAACTGCTTGGTGCGGGGGTTAAAATATCCCAAAACCTTGATCGAATTCTTGCTCACATGCCTGCGACTGTCAGCCGCAACTATGCGAAAATGAGGTTCGTGTTTTTTCCCGGTTCTTTGTAATCTAATAATTAGCATATGTTTATTATACTAAAATTTATAAAAAGTGTCAATCAAAAATGTTTTTGCCATGCCAGCCACGGATAAAATCTTGCCAAGGCATTATCTTTTTTCCTTCTATCTGAACAAATAGCGGAACAAATCTAGCATTTTCAATTTTTGCTTTGTGGATAAGCAGTCGTTTATTATTCAGCATTAAATAAGCTTTTGGCTTAGGGTAAAGCGCGCGGACGCGCGCGCAAGCTTGATGGGGATTTTTTTTAAGCTCGCCTGGCGAAATCAATCGATCTTGATCGGAAATTTTTTTTGTCCAAGACGTTTTTAATTCATCTTGCGATCGCAATTTAATTTCGTTATTTATAAATTTTGGAATGATTTTTATTAGGTTATTGGCTGATACCAATGCAATTTTTTTTGCCAACGTGTCATAATCATCGCCTTGCGCGATATTGATTTTTCCTGCGGAAATTATTTTTCCATGGTCAATATGTTCGTCCATTGTTATAATGGTAAAACCGGTTATCTTGTCGCCTTGCAAGATTGCTGTCTGAATCGGCGTAGCGCCTTTTAATTTTGGCAACAAAGACGGATGGACATTGATATATGTATTTTTATCAAGCTCCTGTTTTGAGATTTTACGACCATAGTTTGCTACTAAATATAGATCTGGATTTTTCTTTATTATTGTAAAATTTTTTTTAATCGCATCACGGATTGTGTCCATAAAAAGTCCGTGTCCAAGCAGTGTGATTTTAATTTTTTTCATAATCCAAAATCAATTTTCCATTGATATGATCAATTTCGTGCTGAATTGAGCGAGCTAATAAATCCTTAGCTTTAACCTTTTGTCGCTTATTATTTTCGTTTCTTCCCAAAACTGTAATTTTTATCGCGCGCTCAATTTCTACTTCTTTTTTTGGGCAAGACAAGCAACCCTCTTTATCGATTTTTGTTTCATTTGACGCGCTGATAATTTTTGGATTAATAAGCGTGATTGTTTCGCTTGCTGAATCGCCGGGATCTGACAAAAATATAATTATGCGCTTTAAGATATTTACTTGATTACCAGCTAACCCAATGCCTTTGTCGGCATGCATTATGCTTTTCATTTGAGCGATAATTTTTTTTAACTCATCATCAAAAACCAAAATTTTTGCTGATTTGGTTTTTAATGCGAGGTGAGGATACGTTATGAGTTTGAGATTTTTCACGATACGATTTACCTTTTTTTGCTAACCATTCTCTGGTATAGTTCAATAAGTTTAGCAGTTTGTTTTTCAATTGTAAAGCCAAGGGCTGTTCTTTTGGCTTCAGTTTGAAAGCGCTGGTGAATTTTTGGATTTTTTATTAGTTTAATAACAGCTTGTGAAAACTTGGTGGGGTTGTTTGAAGTAAGATAACCATTGTAGCCATTTTTCACAAAGTCGGTTGGACCGAGTTTGTTGACCGCCACCGGCACAGCGCCAGCGATCATAGCCTCTAAAATAACGATAGCTTGCGTGTCAGTAACGGAAGGAAAGGTGAATAAATCGCTGGAGCAGAAAATGTCTTTGGTTTTTCGCGGGTCAATAAAACCAGTGAAAATTACTTTTTTTTCCAGCCCTAATTTTTTGGCTTGATTTTCGTATTCTGTTTTTTGCGGACCGTCGCCAAGAATAAGTAGAGTGGTAGCTGGACATTCGCTGGCGATTAGTTTGTAAGCATTAAGTAGCATCGAAACATTTTTTTCATACGCCAGCCGTCCGACAAAGGTTAAAATTTTATTATTTTGAGGAATTTTAAATTCTTGATAAATTTTACTTTTATTTTTAAATTTAAATAAATCAGGATTTATTCCAGTTGAAATTACTTCAATCGGCGCAGTAATTTTATAGCTTTTTAAAATTTTTTTCATAGCGCAAGATGGCGAAATCACCGTTTGTGCCTGATTGCAAAATTTACGACTATGGTTGATGATATATGCTTTGGTGAGATTTTTTGTAAATGGCAGATAACGGAGCAATTTTATTTTATGGACATACGATTCCATTAATGTGTGATAAGTTTGCACAAACGGAATTTCGAGCTCAGCCGCAATCCTTTGCCCAAACGCGCCCATCCGCCAGATATGATGCGAGTGGACAATATCGGGTTTTAGGTGTTTGGCAGTTTCCAGAGTTATCCAGTTGGGCAATGCGAGAAAATAATCCAATGATCGACTTAGTGGCAATGACGGCGCGCGAAAAACATTTTTTTCATCGTTTCCATCGCGATAATTATATGGCGCCAGTATAAAAACACTATGCCCCTGCCTTTCTAGTTCTCGTTTAAAATAGTCCATTGAAATTACCACGCCGTTTAATATCGGGTGATAAACCTCGCTGACAAATAGAATTTTCATTTACAATATCTCGTTATTTTTTTCCGCGATAAGCGGAACGATTCGATCGTACTTTAGTTGATAAACTTTTGGCGCTTTTAGATAGACCTCTGCTTGCCCACCCTTAAAGTTTTTATGTATGAACTCAACTGACGATTCCTTTTCTAAATTATAAACGATTTTTTTAAATAAGCCAAGCGAAATATTTTTACTTCTTAATACCCACAGATTCCAATACGGCGGAAAATGATATTTTTTTCTTAATTCTAACTCTTGGGAAGCAAAATTTGGGGATAATGCTTCGCGTAAAAATCGAATTTGTGTTTTGCTAGAAACAGCTATATTCAAATTTTTGGTCAAATTTTTCAATCGATTAACTAGATAAGCGATATTTTCTTTTTGCCGAAAGCTAGCCAAGTGAAAATAATAATTGGGAATAAACGCCCAAATAGAGTCAAATTTTTTCATTGGAAAAGAAAAGATACGGTTCGTGCCTATCACATTGGTAAAATTGGGCGGTAGGCTGGTTGTGTTGCGATCGCATAAAATAAATTTTTTTGTTTCAAGTCTCTTAAAAATGGTTTTGATTCCTGGGGCTAAATATATTAATTTTGCGCTGTGGCATTTCGGGCAGAGTCTGCTTTGGTTTTGTGTTTCTCCACAATAATTACACACCAGTGGTATAAAATCTCCGTTGCTTGACAAGATTTTATGGCATTTTGCGCATTTTATTATTTGTTGACAAGTGGCGCATTTTATCAAGCGGTAGCCAGACGTTGTGGGAAAATAAACTAGATTTTTACCAATGAAATCAATAGTGGCTAATAATTTTTGCGGGCTAATCGAAAGGTGGTATTTAATATTGCATGATGTTGGGCGAAACGGTATTGGTTTTAAAAGGTCAACCGTGTCGTCTGCCAAAATAATTCTTAATTTCCTTACTCTGGCTAACTTTTTTGCTAGCTCTAAAACATTATATTTAGGCGAGTTGTCTTTTTCGTACATAGGGCTTAAATAGCTTTCCATAATTAGGCAGTGATTGCAAAAAGACAAAAACATGGTTGAATAGGTTCCGATAATTGTTTGGTAATCTCCATTAAGGCTACGAATAAATATTTCCGATTTTTTCTTTAAATTTAAGCCAGAGTGAAAAATGATAGCGTTTTTTTCAAAATATTTTTGGTAAATTTTCGCTTCAATAATTTCCGGAAAAATAATAATTTTTTTGGTTTTAATTTTTCTAAAATATAAAAAACGATCAAGTTTTGATTTGATGACAAAGCCTTCGGAATAGGCAGTAGAAACTGACTGGCTCTTGGAATAAAAAAAAGTCCTGGCAAGTGGGGGAATAATTGAAAAAATCGCCTGCGAAAAACTAGTGGCATATTCAAGCGCGATAAATCTGGCGAGTTGTTTTTGCCAAGCACAAATTTTAAGTCCCGGATAAACTATTTTTTCAATTGGTTTTAATTTGTGATCGCTTGTTTTTTTTGCGATGCTCGATACTATCCCCAATTTTTTTTTGCCACCAAAATTGACTTCAACAAATTGATCCTGCGATAAATCTGGCAATATGCCGGGTGTCACCTTATAATCAAATTCGTCAAATTGTCCCTTGGTTTTTTGATCAACTAAAATTTTAGCCAGCATATTTTTAATTTAAAACCCAAGATTTAACTTTCAAAATTTTTATTGGTAAAAATTTTAGATGATATGGAAATTGTGGAAAGGAAAAAAAACTAACAAGGCGCGACCTTTGACTTGATTGATTTTTATCGCGCCAAACGAGCGAGAGTCCTTTGAGTTGGGACGATTGTCCCCGAGCACAAAATATTCATTGTCGCGCAAGGTGTAAGATTTTCCGTTAAATGTTTGACTAGTGGTAAGAGTTTCGGTTAATTCTGCCAAGTATGGCTCGTCGAGTTTTCGGTCGTTTATATAAATAGCGCGGTTGGTAATTTTTATTGATTCTCTGGGCAAGCCGATAATCCGTTTAATGTAACTGTCGGGCGATTCAAGCGGATCAAAGACCACCACTTCGCCCCGCTTGGGCGGAGAAAATTTGTACGAGATTTTATCAATGATAATATATTCTCCAGTGTGAAAATTTGGCTCCATTGAAATCCCGTCAATGATATAAGTTTGGATTAAAAAAGTTTGAATGATAAAAGCGATCAGGAGCATTACAGCTGCTGTTTTTACCAATTCAAATATATATTTAATTATATTTAAAAACATTATTTTGCAATAATTTTTTTACTTTGTATTTTTAATTCTTTGATATGTTTTTGGATATTGAACCGCTGGTAGTGGCTTGATTTTCCGATTAGTTCGCTTATCATATCACCGGTGAGATTTGAAGGCAAGACGACTCTTTCAACGCCAGCGCGATAAAATTCAATCGCTTCTTCCGGATTATTGGCTAAAACATATATTTTGCAATTTCGATTGATAAAATTGATTTTTTTCACTAGGCGCATATTGTCATAAAAATCGTGAGTGGTAGAAATAACTAGCTGGCATCTTTCCAGCCCTAGCGCGACAATAAATTCCGGATCTCCCATATCTCCGTAGACCGCCGGGATCTCGTTTTCCTGCAATTCTTTGATGACTGCTGGGTTGAAATCCACTACTAAAATTTTTTGTTTTTGGCGAAATAAACTGGCGAGAATTCTTTTACCAATGTGATCAGCGCCAAAAATTACAATATGATTACTAAAATCAGAGGGGATATTGATTGAATCGTTTTGTAATGTTCCAGATTTTTTTTCAAAAATTTTTAAGTATTTTCCAATATGATAATAAATTGCATCAGTATTTTCGATTAAAATGGTTGAAATAATGATTGTGGCAATTCCCACAAACATTAAAAGCGATGCTTCTGGCTGGCTAAGGTCTCCTTTTAATAGCCCTAAACTAATAATGATAAATGAAAATTCTGAAACTTGCGATAAAGCTAGCGCAGTTTGAAAGGATGTTCGTTTTCTAAACCCTAAAAATCCCATTATAATCATTGTAATAATGGTTTGTCCTAAAATCACAAAAACGATTAAAGCGCTGGCATGGGAAAAGTTAAAACTTTCAAAATCTAGCGAAAAGTTTAATCCCAAAGTAACAAAAAACAAAGTGACAAAAAAGTCGCGAATAGATTTAATTTTAGCGGTGATTTCTAGGCGATAGGGGAGTGTGGCTAAAAAAATTCCAGCTAAAAACGCGCCAATCTCTAAACCGAAATTTAATTGGTAGGAAATAAGAGCGATTAAAAATGCCCAGCCGATTGATGAGATGAGTAGTAGTTCGGACGACTCAGCCATTGATTTAAAAATTTTCTGCACAATTTTTTGCGAGAAATATAGCATTATACACAGCGCGCCAAGTTTTATCACAGCCAGCGCCAGAGAGTAGGCATAGTCAAATTCAGAATGAGTAGTCTGTAATAAAATCAAAGCTAAAATTGCTACAATATCTTGGATAAGCAAGACGCCCAGCGAAATGCGACCGTAAAGCGAATTTAAATCTCGTTTGTCGCTTAAAAGTTTTATCACAATAACAGTGCTGGAAAAAGTTAAAGTGAGGGAGGTGTAGAGCGCCAGCCGACTTGAAAAACCAAAATAGTTAGCAATAAAATATCCGACTATGCCGGTGATGATAATTTGCCCAATGCCGATAACGGTCGCAGACCGCGCAAAGTCGCGCGCTTTTTTCCAGTCAAGCTCGAGCCCGACAATAAAAAGCATCAACACAATTCCAAGCGTTGATAAATTTTCAATTATTTGGCGGTCAGTGACAATTTTAAGCGCGTTGTCGCCCAACAAAACGCCAGCCATAATATAAGCGATAATCAGTGGAAGCCCGAGTTGCCTAATGATTAAACCAAAAATTGACGCAATCACAAAAATAATTCCCAAATCAATAATAAGTTCCATAAATCTATTATAGAACATAAATTCGGTCTTGACAAAATAAAGACAATAAATCATAATGATATACAAATGGAAGGTAAAAATTTAGATGAAATCCCCACCGATTTAATTTTTAAATATAATTGAAAAGCTATGGAACAAAATGATTTAGCGCAACTGGCAGAAGATATAAAGAAAAAGATTGAGCAAACAGAGAAGCTTTTAGCTAAGGTTAAAAAATTTCCTGATTATGGAATCAGTGAAGACGACAATATCCTAGAGATAGAAGAATACAACGAGAGTTTAGGTTTGCAAAAAAATCTTTTGCGGGGCAGAAAAGAATTAAAGCGCGCGCTTAAAGCGATCAAAAGAAATAGATACGGAACCTGCGAATCGTGCAGAACCAGCATTAACCCCGAACGACTCAAAATTTATCCAACTGCAACATTATGCGTTAAGTGCAAAAGCGTCCAAGCTAAACGAAAGCCTTGGCTTCAAATGCTATGGCATAGGTAATGGTTTGTACGTAGATACGCAAGAAGACGATTTGAGGAGTATTTTTTATAACATAGCAAGCAAGCACATTGGCTAGCCGTATATTTTTCAATGCCAATGCAGGCTCACGATTGGTGGTGGCGTTGTTTTTGCATAATCGTATAGTATAATCATTTTGGCAATCCCTTCGGGCTTGCTTTTTATATTCCAAAACCCAAAACTTCCAACCATGGGGGTTGGGAGTTGGTTGGTTTAGTGGTAATTGGCGCGGTTATTTGCGCGCTTTTTCGATCAAGTTTTTAAATTCGTCTGGATAGAACTCAGCTAATTGAGCGAGGATTTTGCGATCTAACTCAATTTTTTTATCTTTTAAAATTTTAATAAAGCGGGAATATTTAATTTCAAAAGGCATAAGAGCAGCATTTATTTTCACAATCCACAATCGGCGCATACTTCTTTTTTTAGCTCGGCGATCACGATAGCTATATTGCCCGGCGCGAATTGACGCTTGTTTTGCCATGCGAAATACACGGCTTCGCGTGGCTTTAAAACCCTTAGTGAGCTTGAGGATTTTTTTATGCTTTTTGTGGGCAACAGTTGATTTTTTTGCTCTCATATCAGTTTAATATATTTTTTTGCCATTCCCTTTTTAATGCATACAGCTTTACCGGCATTTTTCATTTGCCTTGGTTTTTTACGGCTGACTAAATGTTGGGTTGATTGCGCCATTCGCATAAGTTTACCTCGTTTGGTGGCGCGTACTCTTTTTGAAATTGTTTTGTTGGTTTTATTTTTCATCTGTTTTTAAGTTTCAAATTATTATTTTTTAATAATCGAAGTGAAATGGCTTCCTTGTCTTTTGGGATAAAGCTCAAAAGTCGCGCCCAAACTTTCACAAAATTTCTTTAGCAATTCTTCACCTTTTTGGGGATAGATATTTTCTCTGCCACGAAGCATTACGCCTACTTTAATTTTACCGTATTTTTGTAAAAATTTTTCTGCTCGTTTCGCTTTGGTCTGAAAATCATGCTCTTCGATTTTTATTTTAAGCTGAATTTCCTTGATTTCAGCACGAAATGATTTTTTTTTGCTTTTTTGAATTTGATATTGATATTTGCCCCAATCCAGAAATTTGGCGATCGGCGGATAGACGTTGCGATTGACCACCACCAAATCAAGACCTTTCTCTTTGGCGAGAGATATGGCTTTGTAGGTATCTACCACTCCGCATTGCGCACCTCCTTCGTCAATTAGTTGGAGCTTGGGAAACCTAATCCTTTCATTGATTATATAACTCTGAATTTTAGTTTGTTAGTTATTTCTTACACTTATTTTATCACGGGGAACGATAAGTTGCAAGAGCTTGGGAATAGTGTGAAGCTTGATCGGAGTTTTTGCCAAAATTTCGTTGTCAATTTGAATTGGAATTAGTTCGTTTGATTCGATGCTGAATGATTTGGCACGAAAAGATGAGGTATATTTATCATCTCGCGGAGCTGAAAATAAAAATTTAGTTGCTTTTTGAAATAAATTCGGGATCGATCGGATATCCATTATTTTACATCTAAGCGAGGGGGTGATTTTAATTTTTTTCGCTAAGGTTTTAATAAAATATGTTTTAGTGGAAAGGTTGCAGTAAAATGGTTTGTTTTTACATACTTCAATTGGCAAGATAAAAAATTTATTGGGCTCAATCAACGCCACATCAAATTTTTTTAAATGGCGATTGCGGAGATTTTCAATCGCTTCATTCAAATTGTTAATTTTGAGCATTTGGGAAATTTTTGATTCATTATATTCAATTGGAATAGCGCCAAATGTGATATTTTCTTTTCCTTGCGCTAGCGATATGTTAATTAAAAAATGAGCTACTTTATTAATAAAACTGTCTTTGCCAATAGCGATGATAGTATTATATCCTTTTGTTAGCCCTAGTTCAGTAAGCTCCTCAACAGTTCGAAGCGGTGTGTTTTGAACCATTTCCCCGCTAATACCAAGAAGCCCAATTTTAAGTTTAATTTTTTCGTAAAGCCGTTTTGTTTTGCGGTCCTCAGGGGGCATAAAAATATAGTAATACATAATTAGAACCGTTTAATGCCTACTTTTTAGTCCAGTTCAAAATCGTCAATTACTTCTTGCGCATCAGTGGCTTCTTCCATTTCCTTGGTTTTTTTTTCTTCTTGTTGGTCCTTGTCGGCTGGCTTGGAATTTTCTTTTTCTTTTGACTTGCCATTGACTGGTTCGGATTTTGTTTCTCGCATCGTTTTGTTTTCTTCCGTCATCTTGCATTCGCCATTGAAAATCGCGCCCGATTGGATAATCAGTTCGCTAGTGTTAATACTGCCGATAACTTTTCCAGTTGGCAGAATTTCGGTTTTTTCCGTGCCCTCAATATCACCTTCAACCGTGCCAGCGACAGTGATTATCATACCCTTAATTGGTCCCTTGACTACTGCCGATGGAGTGATGTTAATATTTTTTTCAGAAATTACCTCGCCATCAACCGCGCCATGGATTACGATGTCGTTGTTATCAGAAATTGTCCCTTGAAGTTTTACATTGGCGCCAACGATGGTGCCTTCTCCATTCCCCTCGTTATTCATATATTCCTTTCTATCAGCTACGCTTATGCTGATTTAGTTAATTTAATTTTTATGTTTGTAATCTAAATAAAATCTATATCAAGCAGATTGTCAAGGGTGGTAAAAAAATAAGCGAGGAAAAATCGCGCGCGCGCCTTGATTTGCGATAAAATTCCTGCTATGATATGAAGCTATGGAAAACTATATTGAGATTCGGGGATCAAAAGTAAACAATCTAAAAAATATTTCCTGTAAAATACCTAGAAATAAATTGACTGTTATTACTGGTTTGTCCGGTTCGGGAAAGTCCTCTTTGGCGTTTGACACTATTTTTGCCGAAGGGCAGAGGCGTTATGTTGAGTCACTTTCAAGTTTTGCCCGCCAGTTTCTCGGCGTTTTGGAAAAACCTCATGTGGATGAAATCAAAGGGTTGTCTCCAGCGCTATCGATTGACCAAAAAACCGCGGTTCGTTCTCCGCGCTCAACCGTTGGAACAATGAGTGAAATATACGATCATTTAAGACTGATGTTTTCGCATATCGCTACGATCAAATGTATGCATTGTCATACAAAAATGAAAATGATTGAGTATAATAGCGAAGGCGGAACAAAAAATTGGCAATGCCCTAAATGCAAATATATGATGAGCGGGTCGTCTATTTCTTCTTTTTCATTTAACAGTCCAGAAGGCGCGTGTCCCGAGTGTCAAGGACTAGGCGTGAAATTAGAAATTGATCCGCGATTAGTGGTGCCTAATACCAAACTCACAATAAACGAAGGCGCGATTCGTCCGTGGCAAAGAATGGTAACTGGCTATGTGTGGCAAAAGCAAGAATTGGAAAAATTATCAAAAAAAATGAAATTTTCTTTTGACGCGCCGATCTATAAATTAGCGTCAAAAAACGCGCGAGAGATTTTGTATGGCAGTTTAGAATACGGATACGAAGGCGTGATTCCGAATTTGGAGCGCAAGCACAAAGAAACTAATTCAGAATATATTCGTAAAGAAATCGAACGATATATGGTGAAAAAAATCTGCCCAGGGTGCAAAGGCGCGCGTCTTAAAAATTCATCCTTGATGTTTGAAATCAATGGTATAAGCATTGCGGACTATTCAAGAATGAGCATAGATAAATTAAAGCAGAATATTGGCAATCTTCTGAAAAGTAAAACGGTTTTGACTTACGAGGAAAAAGAAATTACCCGCCAATTATTACTGGAAATGTCAGAAAGGGTCAGTTTTATGCAGGATGTGGGATTAAATTATTTGACGCTTGATCGAAGCTCGGATACTTTGGCTGGCGGAGAAGCGCAGAGAATTCGGCTTGCTACTCAGCTCGGCTCAAGTTTGATAGGGGTTGTTTATATACTAGACGAGCCAACTATCGGGCTTCACCCCAAAGATCAGGGAAAGATGATAGAATGCTTGTTAAAATTACGTAACCTTGGCAACACAGTAATTGTGGTTGAGCACGAAAAATTGGTAATGGAAATAGCCGATTACATTATTGACATTGGACCACTAGCTGGCGACAAAGGTGGAGAGATTGTGGCTGAGGGCACGATGGATATGATTAAAAAATCAAAATCATTAACTGCTGATTTTTTAACTGGCAAGCAAAAAATTTTCTTGCCCGCCAGAGAAATTAGCCAAGATCAAAAATATATTGCAATTCAAGGCGCGCAAGAATTTAATTTAAAAGATATAAGCGTCAATATTCCAGTGGGTCGCTTAACAGCGGTGACGGGCGTGTCTGGTTCTGGCAAATCTACCTTGATAGATAATATACTTGTCAGGAGTTTAAAACAAAAATTTTATAATGCCAAAAGCGTGCCGGGAAAATATAAAAGTATTATTGGGACAGAATCGATCAACAAAATTATCAATATAACCCAAGCGCCGATCGGACGCAATGTGCGGTCCAATCCTGCCACCTACACTGGGTTGCTGTCGCTCCTTCGGGATTTGTTTAGCAAACAGGAGCTGGCTGTCAAACGGCGTTATACGCCAGCGTATTTTAGTTTTAATTTGAAAATCGGACGATGTGAGTATTGCCGAGGCGATGGAATGCTCAAGTTTGAAATGCACTTTTTACCTGATGTTTATGTAATGTGCAAGTCATGCCGAGGGAAAAGGTATAATCCAAAAACTTTGGATATTAAATACAAAAACCAAGATATTTCTGAGGTTTTGAAAATGACAGTTGATCAAGCGACTAATTTTTTCTTTGATCAGCCACAAATTTTACAAAAATTGAAAGTTTTACAAAAAGTTGGACTGGGATATTTACATTTAGATCAAAACGCGCCCGATTTATCAGGTGGTGAAGCGCAAAGAATTAAGTTGGCGACTGAGTTGTCGCGCGCGTCCACTGGGCAAACACTTTATATTTTAGACGAACCAACCACCGGGCTTCATTTTGCTGATATAAAAAAATTATTGGTTGTTCTGTCTGGGTTAGTGGATAAAGGAAATACAGTGGTGGTGATTGAGCATAATATAGATGTAATTAAAAACGCTGACTGGGTAATTGATTTAGGACCAGAAGGCGGAGATAAGGGCGGTGAATTAATTTTTGAAGGCACAATCACAGATCTAAAAAAATGCAAAAAGTCATACACTGGTAAATTTTTACAAACTACCAAGTAAAATATACCCGCCTTACGCATTTTGTCGCTCTGAGCCTGGCAAAACGGCGACAAACTTTGCCTTTTGCCCTTACGAGTCAATTAGCAATTACGTGTATATAAAAAACCTTGAGTAATCCGTAAGCCAGATTTTGTTTTGGACAGATATCTATCTATGCGCTGGTCGAGCCAGCTTGCACCAGCATATGTTTGCAAAGATACGTTTTGCAACGCAAACTTGTGGCAAAGCCACATTTTCACTCTCTACGCCAATAAATTGGCTGAGATTTATTTTCTGTTGCACTTGACCTAGGGTCGCCCCTGCCGCGCTTACGCGCGGATGCATTTTTGGGAGCTATTTTGGGTAGCCCTTTTGGTGTCTGGACTTTCCTCTGCTTGCAAAAGCAAACAGCATCTGTCTGTATTACTCAAGGTAGTTTTATATTATAGTGAGTATATATCGGATTGTCAACAAATTATCAGTGTTTCCCGGACAGGGATTCGAACCCCGATTCCTAGGACCAAAACCTAGTGTCCTGCCGTTAGACGATCCGGGAATATAAATTTATACTTATACAAAACCAAAAGTTGGAAACACAACCGAGATTTATAATCATTATAGCAAAAAATTATTTCGTTTTCCAGTTTTAGTTCAGGTTTTTTTTAAAATCTTCAATCGCATTTTTAAGCGCGCGGTCAGACAAAACAGAGCAATGGACTTTTTTGACCGGTAGACCGTTAAGTTTGGCGATGATCATTTGTGGGGTGACGAGCGTCGCTTTTTCAATGTTCATACCACCGCGATTAAGTATCATTTCTGACAGCATTGAGGTAGTGGCAATGGCTGACGCGCAACCAAAAGTTTTCCAGCCAAATCGTTTTATTTTTTGAGTTTTAGCATCCACTAAAATCCACACGCGCATCACATCACCACAGGCAGCTGATCCCGATGTGCCATAACCGTTAAATTTCCATCGTGGCGTTTTCCCAGTAATGAAATTTTTTGGATTTAAAAAATGCTTTTTGACTTTGTCAGAGTAAATCCACGAAACTCCGTTATGTTTAATGTCAAACATATTTTTTAAATTTTCATTATCAAGGCGCAAGTACAGACAATTTTCAAATTTTAACAAATAAAACGAGATATTTGTATCTTGTATCTTGCGTATTGTATCTTTTTATGTTCCAATTATTTTTAATTTTTTATATACTTTATCAAAAGCAATCAGAAAATACTCTAAATCTGATTTGACGGTGAATTTTCCTAAGGTGAGGCGAATTGAGCTGTGGGCTAATTCGTCGGATAGAGAAATTGCAACCAAAACATACGACGGCTTTAAATCATTTGACGCGCAAGCAGAACCAGTGGATGCCATTATTCCTTCTTGGTCAAGCATCAAGGTCATCGCCTCGCCCTCTACGCCAGGCACTGAAAAATTGATATTAGACGGAATACGGATTTGCTTATCGCCATTGAAAATAATTTTAGGATATTTTTTAGCTAATTTAACCCAGAGCCAGTCGCGTAATTTTTGTAAACGAATATTTTCCGTCGCTCTTTTTTTGCTAATGATGTCCAGCGCTTTTGCCAAACCAACTGCCAGCGCCGGGCTTTGCGTGCCTGGTCTGATTCCCAGTTCTTGTTCTCCGCCAGCCATTATCGGCAGAATAGGCGTTTTTTGGCGAATGAATAATCCGCCCGCGCCCTTTGGTCCATAAACTTTTGAGCCATTAAAAGATAGCAAGTCAATACCAATTTTGGATAAATCAATTTTAATATATGGAACAGCTTGACAAGCGTCAGTGTGAATATATATTTTATTTAAACCTTTTGAAATTCGGCGAACATTTTCTTTTCTTATAAAACGGCTAATTTTTTCAATCGGTTGAATCGTGCCGATTTCATTGTTGACCCACATCACGGAAATCAAAAAAGTATCCTCGCGAATTAGTTTTTTAATTTGCTCCAAATTCACGATGCCGTTTTTTTCAACAGGCGCAATGCTTACCGTGAAATGTTCGCGCGATAAAACGTCAGCCGTATTTTTTACCGCGTGATGCTCGACATTAGTGGTGATTATATGCCCCGCTCTAAAATATTTTGCCATTCCGCGAAGCGCTAGATTACAGGATTCGGTTCCGCCAGAGGTGAAGATAATTTCACTTGGATCGCAGTTAAAATTTTTGGCAACCAAAAAGCGCGCGGATTCGAGCGCGTCAAACGCGATTCTGCCGATTTGATATAAATTAGACGGATTGCCGAATTTTTCACTCCAATATGGCGCCATAGCTGCAGATACTTCGGACGCGGTCGGTGTGGTAGAAGCATAATCAAGGTAGACAAGTTTTTTTGCGCCTGACACTTTTTTGTTTTGATGCTTATTTTTTGACATTTTTAATTCGTTTGTGATTTGAGATCACCTTTACGGCATTGCCGATGAGGTAATTTTGATTTTGAAATTTTATCAAAAGGATTATTTAATCTGTTTAGAATATCTTTTGTTTTGCCCTTACTCCACTTGTGCGCTTTGGCGCCTTGCCCTAAAGTTTCTAAAGTTGACCAAGGGCAATGCAAGCAATGTAACCCAGTTTTTTCTAGCACATCAATATTTTTAGGATTTTGGGCAATGATTTTAGCGATCACAGTTTGAAGAGTTATTTTAGTTTGCTGGGTTATTTTACTGGCGGATTTTTTTGTATGAGAAATTTTATCAGTCATAATTATCAGTAATAATTTATTGTTAGTATTTATCATTCGTTAATTCGCGCGAATTAGCGAATAGTTAATATTTTTATGGGGCGGGCAACGAACTATTTTTTGTGCTTGAGGCAAAATTGACAAATAAAACTTTTGCCGTGTTCTAAATCATCTAAATTGATAATAGCAACTTTTGGCTCGGAATAACGTAGCACTTTATAAAACACGCCACCAGAGGCTACTTCGCTAATAATTTGAGAGATATTGGCTTGCGCTTTTTGGGTGGAAATGATTTTTTCTTTCACTTCTATGCTTTTGTTTGTCATATGGTGATTTTGTTGTTTTTGGATATAAATAATTTAGAATTTGTTTGTTGCTTGGTACTTATATTTTGTAATTTATTCTAATATATCATCCTATATAACATTTGTCAAACAGGAATTTAGCCATTGACAGCAAAGCAAAAGTTTACTACTAGGGTTAAAACAAAAAACTCCGAATATTTATTCGGAACTAGAGGAGGGAAGGAAATCTTGGGGCAAGGGAACAAAATACTTTAAGCTTTCACGAACAACCAAATGATATTTTTTCCTTTTTGGCATTTGGGGCAATAAATAAACGGATTATCTTGATGCTTCAAAATTGTGAAAATTAATTGGATGGGGAAGAAAATGTGGACCGGACTCAATGGATTCACATTACAACTGGGGCTGGGGCAGGTGACAATTGACGCGCCGGTGAAGGTATAGTTATAGAAATTATCGTTTCGGTATTGTTTTGTACAATGCGGGCAGGAAAATTCGGTTCTGCCTGAATCGTTAGGGAAAGCGAAATAATTATCACAGCCAAATTTTTTCCAATTTTCCCGAATGGATAAAAATCGCAGATGCTTGGCGACAAGAGAAACAGATAACAGCCGTGGTGGGGTTTTCCATCTTGGTTGTCCTTTTTGTTCAGGTATTTTTTTTATCATACACCAAAAAGAAAAAATGCAAATCTAATATTGTGTAACCTGAAAAAATTATAATTTTAGGGATAGTAGTTTTTAATTAAAGTTAGCTGCGCGTGCTTGATATTAATTGAGAGCTAAACTATTATAATAATTATGGATAAAAAAATTATTGAGTTGAAAAATATGACCAAGGTCTATGTCCAAGGCGAGGCGGAGTTAAAGATTTTGCAGACAATTAATCTGGATATTTTTAAGGGTGAGTTTGTGGCGATAAAGGGTCCGTCTGGATCGGGTAAGTCAACTTTATTACACATCATTGGACTATTAGACAAACCGACTAGCGGAAAATATTTGTTAGAAAAACAGTTGATTGATAAAAAAACTAAGCCAAATACACTAGCAAAATTAAGATTAAAAAAGATTGGCTTTGTTTTTCAGACCTTTAATCTAATTCCGCGGATTTCAGCGCTAGCTAATGTTGAATTGCCGATGATTTATAGCAAGCTGGAAAATCCGAAGAAGAAGGCAAAGCAACTGATAAAAATGGTAGGACTGGCTGAGCGAGCTAACCATGTGCCGAATAAAATGTCGGGTGGAGAACGTCAACGGATAGCAATTGCGCGGGCGCTAGCTAACAATCCGGAAATAATTTTAGCGGACGAACCGACGGGGAATTTAGATTCAAAAACAGGCAGTCAAATTATCAATATTTTAAAAGAGTTAAACCAAAAGGGGAAGACAATTATTGTGGTGACACATGACGATGAGGTGGCAAGGGTGGCGAAGAGAATTATTGAGATAAAAGACGGAAGAATAATTTAAAATGATAAATTAAATAACAATAATGACATTTTTAGAAGCGATTAAATCAGGACTTATTGCAATTTGGTCAAATAAAATCAGATCGTTTTTAACGATGCTCGGAATGATTATCGGCGTTAGCTCGGTAATTACTTTGGTTTCGATTGGCAAAGGTGTATATCAAGATGTGGCGTCGCTTGTTTCAGATATGGGCACAAATTTGGTGTTCGTTGTTTCTGGAGATATTAGCGGAATGACCCAGTCAACCGGCGGAAATTATGCCGTTAACCCAGCTAATTTCATCAAAGCTGATATTTTGAAACCGGCAGATTTGGCAACGATAAAAACTATGCCAGAGGTAGAGTATTTTTCAGCTATGAATATCTTGAGCGGATTTTTATCGTTTGAAAATAAAAATGCTTATCCAATGATTGTCGGAGTTCAGCCAGACGCTGTGCATACCATTCAAAATTTAGCGATTGATAAAGGCAGGTTTTTTACTGAAGAAGACAATGGTAAATATCTGATTGTGCTAACTCCCAATCAAGTTGAAGTGCTGTTTGGCGATAAAAAATTTGATCCAGTTGGTAAAAAAATTATGGCGGGAAAACAGGAATACGAAGTGGTTGGCACGGTTAAGCAGAAAAAACAAGAGACCAATATCATCAGCTCGGATTTTGATAATATGGTATTTTTACCGTTTGAAACAGTTAACAAAATCAGCGGTTCAACCCAGATTATGCGGATATTTATCAAAATCAATGATAATTTTGATATTAAAGAAACAGCTGAAAAAATTAAAAATACACTTTTGGAAACCCATACAAAAGATGAAATTTCGGTGTTAACGCAGGAAGATATGCTGGATATGATGAGCAGTATTTTAAGTATTATGACAATAATGATTACTGCCATTGCGTCGATTTCGCTTGTTGTTGGCGGAGTGGGGATTATGAACATTATGCTGGTGTCAGTAACGGAGAGGACGCGCGAGATCGGAATTAGAAAAGCGATTGGAGCGACAGATGGCGAGATTATGAAGCAATTTTTGCTCGAAGCGATTATCCTTACTATGTTGGGTGGCGCAATCGGGGTGGCACTATCGTATGGTGTCGGAATAATTTTTGAAGCTCAAACTAGTATTCAAGCGGTGATTGACGCTCAAACGATACTGCTGGCAACGGGAATTTCTATCACAATCGGAATAATTTTTGGACTATTTCCAGCGTATCGCGCAGCCAAAAAAGACCCAGTGGACGCGTTAAGGTACGAATAGGTGTAAAAGCGAATTTTTTCATCAAATATTCATATGGCAGAACATCAAGAGTGGCATTAATCGAACGAATTAGACATTCGGAATTTATAATATCCTCATTTTGATGGGGATCCAATGAGGCAAGTTTTTTTACCTTTAAATTTTTGGGGAAAAGATAAACTTGACCGTTCTACACTTTGGGCGATAAAACAACCCTTAATTGAAAAATATCCACAATATGGGGAATATCGTTACGATATCCCGGCGGAATGGTTGCAAGATGCTGAGCAAGGCAATACACAAGGATGGTTAGGGAAATTTTTAGGAGAAGCCTATACGCCCGACGGTTCCCTATTAGCTTGTGAACCACCAATTGAAATTTTAAAAAAATATCCCAAAAAATGGGATAGCAACACAAAAGTTGTTTTTGTTCCGTCTGAATGGAAAATCAATCAAGATGAAAATAATAATTGGCAAATTTTTTGTGAAGGAATAAAAATCCCTGCGCTAAAACAAAAACGAGCGAAAACTTGGGGTGAGTATTATGGATTGTAAATAAAAACGAAGGCAATAAAATAATTCTGTGTAATTTGTGCTATTTGTATGTTTGCGTCTAATTTTTGGCAATGGCTTGACAAACCTAATTAACGGGTTATGATAGTAGAGATGGAAAAGTTACAGGTTAAAAAATAATTCAATTGAGAAGGAGGTGAGAAAAGATGGCATTTAGTACCGAATCAAAAAAGTCAGGCGAAACATATTATCTGCATTCCAAAGAAGTGACTTTGCGCGGAGGCAGACTGCAAAGAATTTATTATTTTTCTCGTAAAGTTGACGAAGCCACAGCGCTGGATGAAATCCCGGAAGGCTACGAAATAATGGAAAACTCGCGCACCGGACTGCCGATGCTCCGAAGAGCCAAGTAGCTTATTTATTGAGCTAATCAAAAAGCTCGCACCCAAAAGTGCGGGTTTTTTGGTTTAAAAAATGTTTATATTCTTGAGCATATCACTATTGAACATTCCGCGAATTTTTGCTATAGTAAAAACTACAACTCAAAAATATGAAACGATCAAAAATTTTATTTAGCGCGCTGAAGGTGCCATTTGATTATATGTTTGTGGTAGGCGCTTTTATGTTGGCTTACTTTACTCGCTTACAAACCGATTATGATTATATTTGGAATTTTAATGAATTTTTAAAATTTACTTTAGTGATAGCGCCAATTTGGATTTTGTTTTTTGCCCTCCAAAAATTATATGTTCCGAGTGAAAAAGGGCATACTTTTGAGGAAGTAAGTCGCATAATTATCGGATCGTTGGCAGCTACTCTAATTTCTATCAGCTATATATTTTTATCCCGCACTGATTTTTTCTCTCGCCTGATTATTTTTTACGCCCTCGCATATTCAATTTTACTAATTTCCACATACAGAATTGTAGCCAATTTACTCCAGAGTTATTTATACAAATTTGATATCGGTGTGATTCGGCTGGCGATTATTGGTAACAGAGGTATTGCCAAACTGGTGATAAATAATTTAAAAACAGATTTGAGTTGGGGGTATAAAATAATCAAAACCTTGGATCATAACGCGCTGGAAAAAATTCAATCAGTAATTACCTCAAATATTGACGAAGTGATTATGGCTGATCCGTACGCGTCTGACAAACAAATCACGCGGATTTTGAATTATTGCGCGGAGCGCGGGATTGGTTTTAAGGTAATCCCCAATCTTTTCCGCGCGCAAACTGCCAAAGTTGATTTACAACTTATTGCCGGTATTCCGATGATTGAATATCAACGCACCCCGCTTTTTGGTTGGGGTGGAATTTACAAACGGATTTTTGACATCATTACCTCAATTATTTTACTGATAATTTTATCGCCAATCTATTTTCTGGCAGTGATAGGGGTAAAGTTATCATCGCCGAATGGTCCGATTTTATTTCGTCAAAAACGAGTCGGGCTGGGCAGGCAGTTTTCTTTTTTAAAATTTCGCACGATGAATCCAGACGCTCATAAATTGCATAAAAAGTATATTAAAAAATATGGCAATATGTTTAAATTAAAAAACGATCCGCGTATTTATCCTCTTGGCAAGTTTCTGCGAAAATTTTCTATTGATGAATTGCCTCAAATTTTTAATGTGCTAAAAGGCGATATGAGCTTGATTGGACCACGACCGCCAATGCCCGAGGAAGTGGAGCATTATAATGAATGGCAGAGGAAAAGGTTGGGGGTTAAGCCGGGCATTACCGGGCTTTGGCAAGTGTCAGGTCGGTCCAATGTTGATTTTGACGAATGGGTGCGACTGGATATTTATTATATTGAAAATTGGACTTTGTGGCTTGACTTTGTAATTTTACTCAAAACTATTTGGGTGGTGGTTCGCGGAAGAGGAGCTTATTAGATTTTTAATTTCTGATAAAATGTTTATATGAATAAATTCGAAAATCCTCGTATAGCCATTGTCGCAGATTTTTTAACCCAACTTGGCGGGTCAGAAAGGGTAATTTTAGAATTAACAAAAATTTACCCAACAGCGCCAATCTATACATTATTTTTTAATAAAGCCAAAATGGGGTCGTTTTTTCCCAAGCAAAAAATTCAACCGCTTTTTACAAATTACATACTCAACAAATTTTATAAACAGCTTTTAGTTTTTTACCCATTCTTTTTTAAGCGATTAAAATTGAAAAATTACGACATAATCATCACAGTCACTTCTGCGCTTGCCAAAGGAATTAAAAAAGAAAAAGGACAAATTCATATTTGCTATTGTAATACGCCAACCCGTTTTTTATGGATTGATAAATATGATTATATTGCGACCGCTGTGCCTCGTGGCTTGCAATGGCTGATGCGGATGATCGTGCCATGGCTACAAAAAGTTGATTTTCGCGTGGCGCAAAAAGTTGATTATTTTATCGCTAATTCTCGCGAAGTTCAAAAACGGATAAAAAAATTTTACCAAATTGGCAGCGTAATAATTTATCCACCAGTTGACACTGATTTTTTTTCTTTGCAAACGAACAGGCAAGATTATTTTTTAATGACTGGGCGGATTGTGCCATACAAACGGTTTGATGTGGCAGTAAAAGCTTTTGCCAAAATGCCTCAAAAAAAATTAATTATTGCCGGAAGCGGACCAGAACTCAATAAATTAAAAACGATCGCGACAAAAAATGTGCAATTTGTCGGTCGCGTTTCTGATGAAAAATTGAAGGTATTATATCAAAACGCTCGCGCTTATATTTTTACGCCTTTGGAGGATTTTGGAATTACGTCAGTCGAGGCAATGAGCTGTGGCACACCGGTGATTGCGTATGGCGAGGGTGGCGCGCTGGAAACTATCAAAGAAAATGTGTCAGGCATATTTTTTAGCCAGCAAACACCCCAGTCCTTGCTAGGCGCGATTACTCGTTTTGACGCAAAAAAATTTAATCCGCAAGAAGTTCGCGCTGTTGCCTTGCGCTTTCGTCAAAAAAGATTTAACATGAAAATAAAGGGGTTTGTTGGCAGGATTTACCATCAACATAATTTATTAACATTAAAAAAAAATCAATAGGAGACAATTATGGAACTGAAAGACTATGTAAAAATTATTGCAAAACATAAAGTATTTATTATTGTTATCGCGCTCTTGGTGGCAGGGCTTGCAAGTTTTTGGCAATACTTAAAGCCGACAATGTACAGTGGCGCGATTACTATGAGCTTGACCAATTCTCCCACGCCAGCCCAAAACGATGATTACAATAATTATTACACCATAAACGCCACGCTAGCTTTAATCCAATCGTTTGAAGCGTTATTTGCCAGCCCGAATTTTATCAATGAAATTTATCAAGATGCCGGTGTCAATGTGCCAGCCAGCAATGTGACGGATATGGCTAAAATTTTCAAAACCAGTCGCAACCAAATTTCAAGTTCAAACTTGGTAGTGAGCACCAAATCAGCGCAAAAAGAAGAGCTTACGCGAGTTTTAAACAGCGCGAAAAAATTGACCGATCAAAAAATACTTGACGATAAAAACAAAAAATATATTTCCGACAATTTTAATCTAGATATTTCCGATAGCTTGGTATTGCAGGATAAAATCAGTTATCCGTCCACATTTTGTATTAGCTTAATCGGAGGGCTGATTCTCGGCATCCTTGGAAGTTTTGTGTTGGAATATTTTAGAGAGTAAAAAAACACAAGGAGGTTGTGAGCCAAACGCGCGAAGTGGTTTAAAGTTTGAAAGCAGAAAAATATGCTGAAAAAAAATATAGACGGAATTTTTAAGGCGAAGCGCGCTGATAATTTTGGGATACCAATCCCTATTGTTTTAAATAAACACAGTCAAACATCAGATCAAGTTGCTAACAACACAAGACGAAGCTTTTTTAGTTTTTCCAAATGGCTAATCTTTACTTTAATTTTTTCCGCATCAATTCTGACTTTTGCGCCACTTACAAAAAATCAAACCTTGGCTGATTCGGCTTCGCTTTATCAACTTTATCAAGATGGCAATTATTTAATTTTGTTTCAAAACAGCGACGAGCTTCGACCAACCGGCGGTTTTATTGGGTCGTTTGGACTTTTAAAAATCAAAGATAAAAAAGTTGCCAATTTTCAGATTGAAACCAATATCTACCAAAAAGACGATACGTTCACTAAAAATTATTATATTCCCCAGCCGGATGTTATAGAAGAGTGGCGTCCGAATAATTCGTGGAATTTACGCGACAGCAACTGGAAAGCGGATTTTAGCGAGGCGTCCCAAGATATCAAGTGGTTTTTTGAGTCGCAGTATAATCAATCAATTGACGGAATTATTGCCATTAACTCAAATTTGTTGCCCGAGATTTTACGCATTACTGGTCCGATTGAAAGCGAGGAGTATGGCACTTTGAATGCGGATAATATCTTGACGCAAGTTCAAACAGAGGTCGAGGAAAATTACTATAAAAGCGCCGAAGGTTTAAAAGAAAATCAGCCCAAAATGATAATCGCGAAAATTTTCCCTGACATCGCTACTCAGGCAAAATCTAAAAAAATTCAAACAGCTAAATTATTTTTAAGCGCGCTAGATAAAAAAAATATTCTATTTTATTTTAATGATCAGCGCGAGAAGTTGGTAAATTCTGAGAATTGGGGAGGCGCAATTGTCCAAACCGCAGATAATTTTTTATATATCAACAATGCTAATTTAGGCGGAGGTAAAAGTTCAAGGCAGGTGGCTCAAAATGTTCAATATACTTTAAATCAAAACAATTTGAATTTGAAAATAGAGCGAACATTATCTAATCGTTCGGATAATTTTCCGATTGACCGTAACGCTAATTACACGCGCGTGTTTTTGCCGATGGGCGCCAAGCTTGACAGTGCCACGCTCGCTGGCGAGGATATTGCAAAAAGTGTAAAGCAGGAAATTGATGGAGGTAAAAATTCGTTCGGATTTTGGTTTATCACTAATCCTAACCAAACGAAAAGTTTAGAGATGAATTTTGTTTTACCTTCTGGGTATGATGATTTATATCTGCAAAAACAACCCGGCGCTACTGGCGAAAAATACAAGATTGATATCAACGGCGAAAAGGTGTTTGAGGGAGGGTTAGAAAAAGATATGGGAATAAATTACTAATTTCACGGCTTACGCAAAACTTTTATAAAACAAATTCTGCCCCTATGCCGTTCTCCGTCTTGTCTGCCTTGTGTCATCCCCGTATCTCCTCCCTGTCATTCCCGTGAAAACGGGAATCTATACAAATAGTTTCTGGATCCCGCATCAAGTGTGGGATGACAAAAAAGAATGTGGATCCTCAATCCGAAGCGCTTTGCTTTCGGTTGAGGATGACAAAGGGGCTTTCGGTTGAGGATGACAAAGGGGTGTGTCATTCCCGTGAAAACGGGAATCCAGTCCGAATAGATCCCCAATCCGAAGCGCTTCGCTTTCGGTTGAGGAT
>Ga0210050_1000520_pt1 | contig 48577 bp, 40 predicted proteins | sample CryGey132114_all_FD_185463 | JGI IMG/M metagenome (GOLD analysis project Ga0210050, IMG submission 185463) | Groundwater microbial communities from aquifer - Crystal Geyser CG22_combo_CG10-13_8/21/14_all (SPAdes) (version 2) | ecosystem: Environmental > Aquatic > Deep subsurface > Groundwater ... | reverse complement strand
TCGCTATCGCTAACATGTTAACGATAATTAAATATCGAATATTGAACAAGGAATAATGAATTTCGAAGTGAATGCAATCCGTATTTTAACTTCATCATTCGAAATTCCTTGTTCGATATTCATTATTTGTTTTTTCCTTTAGCTTTTTTCCCAAGCAGCGTCTTGGGAAAAACGTAGTTCCTTAAAACTAAAGTTCGTGCAATCTATGGCAGAATAATAATGAGATAAATAAAGCGATAGAATGACTTAATGAAAATGAATGGATGAATGTTTTTCATTCAACCATACAATCATTCTTCCAGAATTATTTGGTAGTTGAGTTCTCCGGTTTATCCGGCTTAAAATTATGATTAAGAGTATTTTGAATGTAATGCGTATTCACTCAAGTTTTACGAATAGACGGTATAATTTTATTGTTTGAAAATAAAAATGTTTAGATCATCTTCTAAACTTGTTGTTAACTTCTCAATCATCCTCTCCCTCATATTTTTAGGATGTAAAGATGCAGCTAAACAAGTTCAAATCAACAAACCCGAGCAAAAAACTGTGTTGCAAACTCCCGTTCTTTCTGGAGAACATTTCGGATATCTAAAAAATATATTAATTAAAGATGGGAACTACTTCGCTTCCGTCGTTTTTATTGAACGTCAGATTAAAAATGAAGAGCAGCAACAAAAATCGGTCATCAAATTTGCAGATTCATTGGAGGTTTTTGAGCTCCCAAATGAATATTTTGTTGCTGTGAAAGGGAAAAATTTTGAGCAATTTTTAATCAACACTTCAGCCAGAATTGTAATGCAGACTTTTAGCCGCAATGCATTAGGCAATTACAAGTTTAACGAAATTATTGACAGAGATCAGTTGTATAAACTGTTTGCAACAAAAGAAGTACAGCGGTTCTCACAAATTCCTTTCAAGTTTAATTTGCAGCATAACACCATTCAATCAATTGAAGAAAAGTATATCCCGTGAAAAGTAACAATGTTTATAAACGCTCCCGGAGTCATCAGTTATTGGTAACGATAATTCTTTTCATGCAAAGTTTTCTTTTAGCACAAGTGTCGCATCAAATAATTTTCGATAAAAAATATGTTGAACTTCCGTTTGGGATACGGATTGAAAATTCAGGTAATTACTCTGCTGCTTCATTTGAGGTTAGCGGAAAAGATGTTTTATTCTCATCATTCAATGATTTAAAAATTTACCACTTTTCCTCAAAAAAGAATGAGTTCAATATTCTTGCGGAAAGAAAATCACTTGATTTTGCAGCGGATATCGCTTTAACGGAACCCCCGCTTAACTTTCCCTCGGCGGAATCTTCTCATGACTTATTGCTTAAGAAGATATACAAGGGGAAGCCGGCATTTCTAAAAGATAACGGCGGACTTATACTCGGAACAGATGGAGAGAAAATCAAGATTGAAGTTGAAAAAAGCGGAACTCTTTCCATTGAGGTAAATATCCATGGTGTAAGTTTTCTCAAAGTTCTACGTTTCCCATCTAATTTAGCTTGTGCAGATTTAGTAGGAATTGATGCAAAGGGAAATTCATTTATTGTTGTCGAAACGTATCTTTCTCAAATACCATTAGAAGTGAAAAGGGAAGTGTACACTTTTTCTGTTACCGGTGATGTCCTTTCGATTTTGGAAATCCCACTTGCAAAATTCATTTTCACGATCAAGGATCTTCAAATTGATGCTGATGGAAATTTGTATCACCTCTATTCTGATGAGAACGGAATTAAAATATTCAAATGGAGTGGACTGACAAATTCGAGTTCGGTTTCAATTCGATATCCAACTGTATTTAATAAAATCTCTCGTCCAAAAGAATTAATTAATTTAAATGAACACCAACCGGATCAGATTGCCGGAATCAATACTTCCGCAAGCAGAGTAACCGCATTGAAAATTGGTGAGAGTTATGCTCTTCATAAATATAAATGCACTGCTAAGAACCTTTCTGCCACAGATGTTTCAGCTCCTGACGGTGATTTTGTTAGAACTCCATCTTGGTTGGTAGTAGGAAGCAATGCTCGTGTTGCATACAAATGGGGAGGATTTAATACCTTAGCACAATATGATGCTGGCCTGGCAGCCGGTAAATTTGCAGCAGACATCAACACAGACGGTGTGTCTTCTTACGCAGTTGGTGTTGATTGTTCCGGTTTTGTCAGCCGTTGCTGGCAGATGGGTTCGCACTACTCAACAAGCTCAATGCCGGCGATTACAACTCAATATGCAAGTTGGAATGACCTACAACCTGGTGATGCAATTCATAAAATTGGGCATGTAAGATTATTAGTCAACCGGACAGCGAATGGGAGCTTTAGAGTTGTTGAATCTTCTGCGCGCGGGTGGGATGTTTCCTACTGGTCGTATGCAGCTTCGGATTTAACTACCTACACACCGAGATATTACAATAACATGGAAACAGCCGCTAATACAAGTCAACCGAACTTACTGCAAGCTATTGAACAATTGGAGGGGATAGTTTCTCTGAGCTGGACTTGCGATACAACAAACATTATCGGCTACAGAGTTTATCACAGTTTAAACGGTTCTACATGGAATTTGGCACTTGATGAAAAATTGTGTACCAAAACTGAGATTAATATCGGCAATGAAAATGAAATTGAGTATTTCCGAATTGCAAGTGTAAAAAAATCCGGCTCTGATATTGTTGAAAGTAATTGGTCAAATAGTATGGGAATAAGCAAATCAACTCTGAAAAAATGTTTAATTGTTGATGGCTTTAAACGAAATGATCAAGCGGGAAGTTGGCAGGGACCCGGCCATATTTTTTCAATAAAGTATGGGATAGCATTGACCGCCGCATCTACTGCATTTGAGACCGTAAGTAACACAAAAGTTATTGATTCAACAGTGCAATTAAATAATTATGAAATGATATTTTGGATCTCCGGTGATGAAAGCACAGTTGACGAATCTTTCAGCCTGAAGGAACAAACGTTGATAAAAAATTATCTCGAAAATGGGGGGAGCTTCTTTGTTTCGGGAAGTGAGATTGGCTGGGATCTTTCCAATAAAGGTGATGCGGCAGATAAAGATTTTTATAAAAATTACTTAAAATCCGTCTATGTGTCGGATGATGCCGGTGCAAATTCGGTCAGCGGCGTTCAAAATTCTTCAATGAGTGATGTACAATTTTATTTTGGACAAACCTATGAAGAAGATTATCCCGACGTAGTTAATCCCACCGGCGGAAGCATCCAGTGTTTGAAGTATGCTAACGGGGTGGGAGCCGGGAATCAGTACGCAGGAACGTTTGGAAATTCAAAAGAAATTGGAAGATTGATCTATCTTGCATTTCCGCTTGAAACAGTTGCAGATGATTCTCTTTTCAACAAAGTTATCTCAAATTCAATTGTTTTTTTTAACTCTTCAATTTCTTCGGTGACCGGAGAAGATCAAAAGCCGACCGGATTTTCCTTAAATCAGAACTACCCGAATCCGTTTAATCCAACTACAGTTATCAGTTGGCAGTTGGTTGCCGGCGGTCATGTTTCGCTTAAAGTTTATGATCTGTTAGGTAATGAAGTTGCCACTTTAGTCAATGAAGTGAAGCAAGCAGGCAGATACAATTACGAATTAGAAATTAGGAATTACGAATTATCAAGTGGAGTATATTTCTATCAATTGCGCATAAATACCGCCAAAGGTGGATTTGTAGAAACAAGAAAAATGACGGTGCTGAAATAAAGCATTCTCCCACAATCCAGATTAATCCAAAAAACATTTAAATGTGCTTGACATTAATGACATATTTTTATAAAATGAGATGTCCATTCTCAAAAAAAAATAAGAAGGTATGATTTATGAAAAACAATTACTTCGTTCTGTTCCTACTTTTCTCTTTTCTCATCTCCGTTCAATATACCTCAGCCCAAACTTTTGATGGTGATTGGCAATGCGCATATGCAACATGGGATAGCCCTGATGCAAATGCAACCGGAACCAATACCGTTAATGTTGCTGTGGTAAGAGAAAATACTTTCTTTGCTCTAATCGGTTCATTATCAAGACCCGTAGCTTACCCCATTGGGTATAGAGATGCTACTGACTCAACAGGCAGATTAGGTTATTTTGGATATCAGCCGGATAGTTTAGAAGTCTATTGGACTAACCCGGATAATGGATTTGATAATGTTTATTCAAAAAGAACCCTCTGCATTGCGGCGACTCCCGATTCACTCGCTTATATAACCAGTAATGATGAGTATCATAACATCCTTGTTTTTCAAATGGACGCCGACAGCGTCTATTCATCAAAATATCGCATGGAAACCGGACCCGACCGTATTCATGGAATAACCGTTGCGGATAATGGATACGTTTTTGTTACTACTTATGGTGCAGACACTGCTCTTGCCACGGTTAGGGTTTTCAAAGGAATTAAAGACGACCTTCAATGGAGTGAGTCACATATCGCCAGCCCGGTACAAACTTTTGCGCTGCCTGATCCTGGGAGAGCTTTGGATGTTGCCGTTAACGACGACGCCTCGCTTCTTTATGTTGCAAATTATAGCGCGCGCAAAGTTTATCTCTATACCGGCGGACCCGCGACTGGATATTCTTTAAACAATAATTTTAGTTTTGTAGTTACTGATACTTTATTAGTTGATGGAACAAAAGCCGGACCGACAGGCTTAGCTTTCTTAAAAAAGAATAACCTGCTCTTTGTTAGTGTAGATTCTTATGGAAGCGGTACTTATGACATGGGAAGATTTTATATTGTTAATCCAAACACGGGTGAAAAATTAGATACTTGTGATATTGCACAATGGAATTTAGAAACCTTCGGTGTTACAAATAATAGAACTGATGGCGGTAAATTCCCAACCGGTTCTGGCTACACATCTGTTTATGGTATTGATGTGGATTCTGCCGGAAATGTTTATACCCCAAGCTATAATGGATGGACTGTTGAAAAGTGGGTATTCACAGGGCAGCTGCCGACTATTGCGATTACCGTGCTTGGAATAGAAAAAGTGGAAGGGATGAGTCCTGATAATTTTACATTAGCGCAAAATTATCCAAATCCTTTCAACCCATCAACTACAATAAAATTTGGAGTTTCGGAACAATCAAAGATCAGTTTGAAAATTTATGATATAAAGGGCGCTTTGGTTGCTACTCTCTTAAATGAAGCTGATTTTGAGAAAGGGAATTACAAAGTTTCTTTTGATGCTTCAAGATTAGCTTCCGGAACATATATTTATAGGTTAAATAATGGAATAACGACTATTTCTAAAAAAATGACGCTAATTAAATAATTTATCAAATAAACAATCCGGTGAAATTCATGTGACAATTTTTTACATTAATTCATTTATTCACAAATCATAAAGGAGTTTTTATGCTCAAACTTAGAAATGCACTATTTTTATTCACTCTACTTCTCTCAACGAGTCTTTTCGCTCAAGATTCATTTGTTAGAAGTGCGGTACTTGATCCGCCAAGTACTTACCCCTCCGGTTTTGGTGCAACAGTATCCGGTGTAGATTTAGATGGCGATGGAAAACTGGAAATTTATTCTGTTGATGGAATGACAGATTTTATGACTGGTGATGAAATACCGCAAATTATTAAATATGAAAGAAACGGCACCGCATGGGATTCTGTTTGGGCTGCTTCTTTGCCTAATGAAAGACAAAACACTTGGGCTGCTCTTACGATCGGCGACCTCGACGGCGATGGTAAAAAAGAAATTATTTGGGGTTTTACAAATAATTTTGGAGTAAATACAACACCTCCAAGAATTGTTGTTTTTGAAGCTAATGGCGACGATATCCTTGGTATTAGTGATGGTGCCGGAAACTTTACACCAAACGCAAAATGGGACTTAGGTTTAGCTGCATCAACAAATGTACGCCCCCTTAAATGGTATGCAGCAGATATTGACAATGACGGCAAGCAAGAAGTTATTTTTGCCGGACGTCAAAACACCATGACTTTTGGCGTCATTTCTGTTACCGATATCCCTGATGCCGGTGGAGCTACTGAAACATGGTCTTTAAAAATTACTAATTATACCGAGTTAAATAACCGTTTTGCCAGAAGCAGCGTTATCGCCGGTCCCGATGGTGGTTTCGGCGGAGTAGTTACAGGAATGGACTATGATGCTGATGGTTTGATGGATTTATATGCTGTGAACGACGACTGGAGTGACCTGGGAGGTGGGGAGTTAATTCCTAAAATATATAAATATGAGTTGGTTGCCGGTGCCTGGGTATTACGTTGGAGTACTCAAATTCCGGGAATGGATTTCCAAAATAGTTGGCCGGTTTTAGCCGCAGGTGACATGGACAAAGACGGTAAAGGTGAGATAATTTGGTGTCCGGTAAACAACTTTGGTCCGAACAGTGAAAACCCTGATCCTGATAGAATTGTTGTTTATGAAACTCCAGGAGACGGCTCGGATGTGATGGGTATTGATAAAAATGACGGCACTTTTGCTCCGAACGCCGGATGGAATATGGATGTTACACCGAGTACAAGCATGAGACCCTTCCGTGGACTTTTAGCTGATGTTGATAACGACGGTAATCAAGAATTTGTATTTGCTGAAAGACATAACTACTATGTATGGGGTGTTGTGGGCGTCTCTACTATCCCTGATAATGGTGATGGAAGTGAAGTTTGGTCATTCAAAGCAAAAGGAACGCCGGATGCCGGTAATGATTATAGAGATATCGCCGTTATTGATAGAACCATCTATGTTTTTTCTAGTAACGGTGATGTAAGAACAATTACAAATGATGGAACTGTCTTTACGGTTTCTGCTCGACATAAAGCATATCCTGGCTATTCATGGTTATCGGCAACACCCGCTGATATTGATGGAAACGGTATAAAGGAAATTGTCACCGGTGATTATGGAAGTGCTACATCACATGGTGTTTGGGTTTTAGTTCCGAATGCAGATAGTTTAGTTGGTTACCAGATAGCCGATTTTTCTGCTAACACTGCCAAACAAATTACAAACGTAAGAGTTGGCGATGTTAATGGTGATAGTTTAGCCGATTTTATTGTCGGCTTTAGAGGTACCGATGCAGTTTATAGAATTGCGTATAATGGTAACGGTGCCGATATCACGTTAGCTTCAAGCTATACAGTAAGCCTCTTAGATTCAGGTGTGCTGGGCGCAGCAGGCGTCGGACAGATGGATATGATTACACTTGCTAACATTGATGGCGTTTACGGTGATGAGGTTTTTTACACCGGCGTTCCGAGAGCCCTGGCTTCTAATACTTCTCCCTTAACGGTTGGTAAATATTCTGATATTCTTAAATTAGATGTCGGCGCACGATGGGATATTGCTGTTGCAAATAATGCAATCCAATTATTTGACGGAAGCGGTAATCTTCAAAGAGTAGATTATGCAAATGGTCAATGGAATATTTATCCAACACAAAAAGCTCTCGTAAACGGCGCGTTCCTAACCGCCTCAACTACCGATATAGAAAAAGATGGTATTGAAGAAATTATGGTTGGCAATTGGTACGACGCAAAAGTTAATATGTTAAAATGGATTAACGGTGCCTGGGTTGCTCTTGCAGTTACTGATTTTACCTCAGTCGGCGGATCTCGACTTAATGGCGGCGCAGTAGGTGATATTGATGGTGATGGAAATATTGATTTCGTTACCGGTTCGAGAGGTAGCGTTCCTAATGGTCAAATCTACAGGGTAGAATATACCGGCGGTGATGTTATGGATGCTGCAAATTGGAAAGGTGAAGTTATTGATGTCGGTATGAACGATAAATTTACCCAGTTTGAAGTAATAAATATTGCTAACCTTGATGAAGACCCTGACCTTGAAGTACTCTATACTTCTGATTATGCGAGAGGTCCAAATACTGCTGATGATGCACCATTCCCTATCGTAATCCTTGATCTTCAAAAAATAGTTGCTACACCAATTATGGAAGTTAGAAAAGATGATAATGGTGACTTTGTACCTGACAATCTAGACGGGGCCTTTGTTGTTAAAGGCGTTGTAACTTCTCCAGACTTTCAAGGCACTGCTATGGAAGTATTTATTCAAGATGAAACTGCTGGTTTAATGATTCATTCATATAATGATTCTAGTGTTGTTCTTAATGTTGGCGATTTGGTTCAAGTTACTGGTATAGTAAAATATTATAAAGGAGCTACTCAATTTAGAGTTGCTGACCCAAAAGCAGATATTTTTGTTCTTGGAAAAGGAACAATACCTGAACCTAAAGTTATTACAGTAGAAGAACTTAATAACAATGGTGAAAAGTACGAAGGCTCCTTAGTACAAATTAACGCTATTGCTAAAGCAGACGGAACATGGCCAACTGGAGTAAGTTTTGGTAACTTTTTATTTACAGATAGTTACAATGTTTTTACATTCCGAGTAGATTCTGATACTGATGTAGATGAAGGTGCTGAACCTACTTATCCTATCAATTCTCTTGGTATTGCAGGTCAATATAGTTCAAGTACTCCAGCAAATGATGCATATCAATTAGTACCTAGATTTTATACTGATATTTCACAAAATGTAGCAGCTCCTCCATCTCCTTATTTCCATCTCGCAACTCCTGCAAACGATGCGGTTGTTGAAATTACCGATTCAAATGCTACTTATACCGCAACATGGAATAAAGCCGTTGATTTTAATAACGACGCCCTCATTTATCAGTTCCTTCTTTTAAATCCTGCATTTGCCAGTCCTGCATTGAATGATTCTGTCTACTCTTTTACAGGCACTAAGGCTCTAAGTTGGATGGGAAGTGCAGATACTTTAACAACAAGATGGACCGTTAAAACAAAAGGGAAGGAAGCGGCGCTTGTTACAAGCGTAGATACATTTAATGTAACATTTATTAGAAAGATCGCTGTTGGTATTAAAGATAATATTATTCCAACTGAATTTTACGTAAATCAGAACTATCCTAATCCATTCAATCCAAGCACAACAATTTCTTTCGGATTACCAAAAGAAAGTTTTGTTGATCTCCGGATTTATAATGTGTTAGGTCAGGAAGTTGCCGTGTTAATTGGGAATCAGTTAAGACAAGCGGGCAACATACAAGTTAAATTTGATGCAAGTGTGTTTGCAAGCGGCACCTACATTTACCGTTTGAAAGCAGACAATCAAGTTGTCGTTAAGAAAATGATCTTAATGAAATAAATTCATCTGTTATGAGGCTGCTTGTAAGAGCAGCCTCTTTTATTTTGAGGAAGCATTCTTCTTCTTTCTCGGTGACTTACTACACCGGATCCATCATCCAGCCGCCAATCATTTTATCTTACCGTTTATAAACATTGCTCATAAACGAGATGTATTTTTTCTATTTTTGAAACAGTAAAAAATCAGTTCATTGTGAATTATTATTGTTATGCGGTTACTCTTGTAAGATATTCTTAATCTTAATCGTGTTCTTAATCCTACTCGTTATTTTATCGATTATTGAAGATTAAGAAAATGATTCAGCCAGAGGCTGACGAATAAGAGTAAGATTAAGAAATCTTTTTTTTGTTTTGTGTAACATGAGTAAATATTTTAGAGTTCTAACAGTGAAATTCTAATGGAGAAACATATGCGAAAAGGAATCATTTTTAGTTTACTTATTTTTTGTGCGACAACAATTTTTCCGCAGAAAACTCTCTCACTTTCTGAAGTTGTAAAGATCGCTTTACAAAAAAACACCGCTATTCAACAGACAGAGGAAGGAATAAAAGTTTACGAATCTGGAGTGAAATCCGCTTATGGGGATCTTCTCCCCACGATTTCGGCAAATGGCGGCTGGAATTGGTCTAGTTCTGTTCAAGAGGGAGGACAGTATATTTATAACGGTTTACCTTTTAGCACTCCAAAACAAATTGTGCAAAGTAGAAACTATTCTGCCGGCGCTTCTGCGAATATAACGTTGTTTGACGGTCTTTCGAATTATGCGAATATCTCAAGGAGTGAAAACAGTTTGGAAGCTGCTAAATATAGCCTGGAACGGGCAAAACAAAATTTAACTTACCAGGCGATCAGCGGTTTTTATGATGTGATCAATGCAAAAAAATTGATGGATGTGAAAGAACAGGATCTTAAATGGAATCAGAAAAATTATGAGATCATCGTTGAGCGGAACAAGCTTGGCAATGTTACCTTAGCAGATGTTTATGCTCAACAAGTTAAAGTGGGCAACGCGGAATTAGAATTGATCCGCGCACAAAACAGTTATGAAACTTCGAAATCAGAATATCTTTATTATCTCGGGTTGGATATGCTTGAAAATTTTACTTTTGAAGACCCAACTGTTAATGGCAAAGACCTTACTCTTGAAATGATCGCTATTGACCCGAATTTAAATAGTTTAGTAGAAAAAGCGTTAACCAACCGGTCGGACCTTAAAAGCGCGAAGTTAAATTATCAAGGATCGTTAAATGGAATTACTATTGCAAAATCAGGCCATTTGCCCTCACTTTCGAACTACTACAGTTATGGTACAAATGCTAATTCTGCCGGAGAATTGTTTAAAAGCTACAATACATCGGTTGGATTAAGTCTTAACATTCCTATTTTTTCCGGGTTCAGCGTAGAGAGCCGCGTTCAGCAAGCGGAAGTTGATGCAAAGAATAAAGAATTAGATGTAAGCGATTTGGAACGACTGATCAAAAAAGAGATGCAGAAGACTTATCTTGATTTACAGGCAAGCGAAAAAAGGTTGGAAGTGAGTAAGAAGAATGTTACTGCGGCAGAAGAAAATAGAAAAATTGAGCAGGAAAAATATCAACTTGGCGCAACAATGCTTTTAAGCGTACTAATTGCTAATTCTGATTACACTACCGCACTTACTAATTATGTTAATGCCCAATTTGAATATGTGAAACTGAAAGAACAGCTTGAGTATTCACTCGGCATTCTTGACTATAAAAAATTTGAATAATATTTATTTCAGGAGAAATACTCATGGCAAATGGTAAACAAAAAAAATCAAAAAAGAAATTATTTATCTTCGGCGGATTAGGACTGCTGCTTGTAGCCCTCATCGTTATTGTGATTCTTCAAGGGAATAAGGAAGAAATTATAAATGTACAAACCGAAAAAGTTGAAAAGCGTACTCTAACCCAAACGGTTTCAGCTACAGGTAAAATTAATCCAGAATTTAAAGTTATTATTACTCCCGAAGTGACCGGAGAGATCGTTCAACTTCCGGTTAAAGAAGGACAGGTAGTTAAAAAAGGGGAGTTGCTTATCAAAATAAAAGCCGATGCTTACATGGCGCAAAAGCAAAGATCGGAAGCGACTTTATGGGCGGCAAAATCCTCACTTGCACAGCGGAAAGCCGAGCTTGATAAAATTTCTTCAGATTATGATAGAATGAAGGAGCTTCATGCGAAAAAACTTTCAAGTGATGCCGATTTAGAAGCAGCAAAAAGCACCTTTCTTTCTGCGGCTGCCGGGTATGAAGCTTCAAAAGCAAACGTGCAGCAGAGCGAAGCATCATTAAGAGAAACAATTGAATCACTCAATAAAACAACGATCTATTCACCTATGGCGGGCGTTATTACCCAGTTAAACGTGGAATTAGGCGAACGGGTTTTGGGAAGCGGGTTTAGTCAAGGTACAGACATTATGACTGTCTCCGATTTAAGCAGCATGGAAGCAAGAGTTGATGTTGATGAAAATGATGTTGTTTTGATTTCTGTAGGAGATACTGCCTACATTAAAGTTGATGCTTTTGGCGATAAAGATATTAAAGGTATCGTTACGCAGATAGGGAACAGCGCTAAAACTTCGGGACTGGGTTCACAAGAACAAGTCGTAAATTTTGAGGTGAGGATCAGGGTTACCAATATGGAAAGCAATTTGCGTCCGGGAATGTCATGCAACGCCGATATCCGCACCGAAACAGTCGAGAACGTAATTTCTGTTCCTCTGCAAAGCGTTACTGCGCGCGGGGATTTCAATATGCCTAAGGAAGAAGACGGGGAAGAACAGAGTATGGCGAAAGTTGTTGAAAAGAAATCGAACGGGAATAAACCCGACGAAATAGTTTTTATTATTGATAACGGTAAAGCCAAATCGAAAAAAGTTAAAACCGGGTTAAGTGATGATAATTATATCGAAGTTAAAGAGGGCTTGAAAGGGGGAGAAGAAGTGGTGAATGGCAGTTACCGCGCTATTTCGAGAGAGTTGAAGGATGGTTCATTGGTAAAGGTAGAAGGCAAGAAAAAATCTTTTACTGAAAAGAAAAAATAATTTATCTCGGATGTAAAATGAATATTATTAATATTGAAAGTATTGCCAAAGTCTATAAGGTCGGGTCGGAAGAAGTACACGCTCTACGCGATGTTTCTTTGAAGATTGATAAGAATGAATATGTTGCCATCATGGGACCATCCGGTTCAGGCAAATCTACTTTAATGAATATGCTGGGATGTTTAGACACTCCTTCTTCAGGAAAATATGAATTTACCGGAAGTAATGTAAGTCAAATGTCGGATAATGAACTTGCCCAAATTAGAAACAAAGAAATAGGATTCGTCTTTCAAACATTCAATCTTCTTCCTCGTTCGGATGCGCTGCATAATGTGGAACTCCCGTTGATCTATGCAGGTTTGCCCTCCGTAGAAAGAAAAGAAAGAGCAAAAGAAGCACTTGAGAGTGTCGGGCTGGGAGATAGAATTCACCACAAACCCAATGAACTTTCCGGCGGGCAGCGCCAACGGGTTGCTGTTGCACGCGCTTTGGTAACGAGACCTTCAATTATTTTGGCGGATGAACCAACCGGAAATCTCGACTCTAAAACAGGCGAAGAAATTATGCTTCTCTTCAACCAGATTTACGAGGCTGGGAACACCATTATTCTTGTTACGCATGAGGAGTATATTGCCGAACATGCGGCTCGAATTATCAGACTTAAAGATGGACTTATCGAATCTGATGCACCGGTAGCAAAAAGATATGTTCCAAAAATTAGGAATTAGGAATTAGGAATTAGGAATTATCTATCACGCTTTAGCGTGATTTGTTCGCCTAGTACAATCCGTTTATGGTTGTGCTGATTTATTAAATTAGATAAAAAAATTATGACAATTATTCTTTTAGAATTTAAAGAAGCGATGATTATAGCTCTCAGGGCTATACAGGCTAATAAAATCCGCTCGATCTTAACGATGCTTGGTATTGTAATCGGCGTTGCTTCCGTGGTGCTGATGACTACCGCAATTAAGGGGATTGATGACTCTTTTCAAAAAGGAATGAGCGCGCTTGGCTCTGATGTGTTATACATTGATAAATATGCCTGGTTCTCTAATACCGATTTTTGGAAGATGAAAAACCGCAGCAATATGACAATCGAAGAATACTATAAATTTAAAGATTTGGTGAAACTTCCCGCTGCAACTGCGCCTACTATTGCCACCCGTCAGGTAGTAAAATATCAAAATAAAAAAACAGATAATATTTTCATCAGCGGTTCTACTGCGGATTACGTGAAAACAACTAATTTTACTTTTGAGCAGGGGAGATTCTATTCTGAAATTGAAAGTAAAGGCTCACGCTACGTTGCGGTAATTGGCAGTGAAATTTCAAAAAGTCTTTTCCCGAACGGAAATGCGCTTGATAAAACCATTAAAATCGGCGGACAAAATTTCAGAATCGTTGGCGTGTTGGATGAACAGGGAAGTTTTATCCTCGGGAGTTTTAACCCTGATAGACAGGTTTATATTCCTATCGGTACGGTTTTTAGAAATTTTATGGGGCAGGCTTTTGGTTCGGTTACCTTCAATGTTAAAGCGCCAAGCCCAACATTAATTGAAGATACAAAAGACGAAGTTGAAAGCGCGATGCGCAAAGTTCGCGGTCTAAGTTATGATGAACCGAATGATTTCTCGATCAATCAGCAAGAAAGTTTAAAAGCAAATATTGATAAAATTGTTGGCGTTATTCAGATCGCCGGTCTTTTTATCACCGGACTTTCACTCTTTGTCGGTGCTATCGGAATTATGAATATTATGTTCGTTTCCGTTAAAGAGAGAACAAAGGAAATTGGTGTGCGCAAAGCCATCGGTGCTAAAAGAAGAACTATCCTCGGACAATTTATTCTTGAATCTTCCTTCATTTGTTTGTTCGGAGGTCTCATCGGATTGCTAATTGCGATATTGCTAAGTATGGCGGTAAATCAGGTTCTGCCTACAACCATTCAATATGATTCAGTAATTCTTGCAATTTCAATTTCGTTAATAACCGGTGTGGTTGCGGGGTTTGCTCCTGCATACACCGCCGCAAAAATGGATCCAGTTGACGCTTTAAGGTATGAATAATGAAAACAACTGAAATATTTAAAATGTCTTTTCAATCGTTGCGCACAAATAAACTGCGAACGTTTTTAACCGTGCTTGGTGTGGTCGTCGGCATCTTTTCGATTATTGTGATAATGACGATCATAACGATGCTTCAAAATAGCATTGAAAGCGGTTTAGCTTCGCTTGCGAAAAATACTTTTCAGATCCAAAAATATCCTGCAATCATGACCGGCGGTCCCGGCGCCCGCGATAAATATCGAAATAGGAAAGACATTACGCTCGATGAGTTTTATCAATTTAAAGAGAAGTTGAACGACGCTAAGTTTGTTGGCGCTGAACAATGGCAGTACGGGATTGTTGTTCAATATGGGAATAAAGAAACGAACCCTAATATTCAAGTAGCCGGGATGACCGAAGAAGCGCTCGAAACTAATGAGATGATCACTCAATTTGGAAGACCGATCAACAAAACCGATGTGCAGTACACCAACAATGTTTGTCTGCTTGGTAAAGACATTGTAGATAAATTGTTTTTAAATATTGATCCCGTTGGACAGGTAGTACGAGTTGCGGGAAGACCTTTAACCGTTATCGGCACACTTGAGCCGAAACAGGCTTTGTTCGGGCAGAGCCAGGACAGCTACGTAATAATGCCGATTTCTACTTTCCAAACAATGTACGGTAAAAGAAGCCGCAGTATTAATATTACGGTGATGTCAAACAGTCAGGCAGATTATAACAGAGTGATCGAAGCCTCAATTGGTTACATGCGAACAATTAGAAATGTTAAACCGGGTGAAGATAATAATTTCGATATTTTTAGTAACGAATCAATCATGGGGCAGATCAACAATATCAACGAACCGATTAAAATTGGGGCGCTTGTCATTTCATTAATTGCGCTGCTTGCCGCCGGTGTTGGCATTATGAATATTATGCTTGTCTCCGTTACGGAAAGAACACGCGAGATCGGAATTAGAAAAGCGATCGGCGCAAGAAAAAGTTATATCCTCATTCAGTTTCTCTCCGAAGCGGTCATCCTTTCCATCTTTGGCGGATTAATAGGAATTATTATCGGTGTCGGACTCGGTAACTTTGCCGGAAGTTTTCTTAACGCGCAAATGGCAATTCCTGTTGATTGGGTTATGATCGGCATCGGCTTATGTATTTTTGTTGGAGTGGTCTTTGGAACGTACCCCGCATACAAAGCCGCAAACCTCGACCCGATAGAAGCGCTAAGACACGAGTAGTCAATTGTCAATGGTCATTCATTCATTCATTACGGCAGTATTAAATTATTTTATGCTCAGATTTTTTCTTGTATTTTATTCGCCTCAGTATTATATTAGTTCAGTTTCTAATTTCAATTAGACTATTTATTAAAAATTATTCATAGCATTTTTACTTTAAGGAGAAAAAAATGAAAATATTAGTTACGCTTTTAGTTTTGTTACCGGTTTTACTTTTTGCACAACCTGTTATTGATGGTGTTTTATCTGATGCGAATTATATTACTGTTGCTACGAAACAAAATTCTAATAGTGGGTTTGGAGGTAGTATTGATGTTAGTAAAATTGTTTACTATCCTGATGTAACAAACTCAATCTTATATCTTGGTGTTGTTGGAAAATTGAATATTGCCAATAACGATGAAATAGGAATTTGGCTAAATGTTACAGGCACAGGTTCCCCAACTGGGGTAGCAGCTGGTGCTAAAATTGGCGTAAATGGATTTTCAGGTTTTATAGGTGCGGGTAATAATAATTATAAAGCAGATTTTGAAGTTGATTATCAGTTTGCTTTTAATCCGGGGGGAGCTAGTTCGAACGTTTATTTTGATGCTGCAAAAATGGTTGGGACTCCTGCCGGGCACTATCAAGGAACGACTAACCAAACAGGTACTTCTGCAACTAATGATAATGAAAATGGTACAGTTTTTAGTTTAAATAGTTTAACTTGGGCGTTTAATAATGGAGGCGGCGCAAATCAAGGATTAGAGTTAAAAATCCCATTTTCTGAAATTGGTGCTACGTCTGCAATGGATATTTCTGTTTTTGCGTTTGTGGTAAGTAACTCTGGATATTTTTCAGACGTTTCTGTCCCTGGTGATATTAGTGGCAATCCAGGTAATAATCCTAACTTCAATTCTAATTTAAGAGAGGATGACTCGACATCAATTGGGACGGGGTCTTATCATTCTACTCCGGTATCGCCTCTTCCCGTCGAGCTCACTTCCTTCTACGCCTCAATCAAAAACAAATCTGTAAACCTTGTATGGCATACAGCTACGGAAGTAAATAATTATGGGTTTGAAGTTGAGAAGACCTCACCCCGTCCCTCTCCTTACCAAGGAGAGGGTGGCGAAGCCGGGAGAGGTTGGGTTAAAGTTGGCTTTGTTAAAGGAAGTGGAAATAGTAACTCAGCCAATGAATATAGCTATACAGATAAAACAGTTGCAACCGGCAAATACATTTACCGCCTAAAACAAATTGATAACGACGGTAAGTATGAATACAGCAAAGAAGTAGAAGTTGATCTTGGCAAACCTACAACCTTTGCATTAAACCAGAATTATCCAAACCCGTTTAACCCTACAACGAGTATTGAGTATTCAGTTGTTGGTAGTCAGTATGTTAGCCTCAAAGTATTTAACGTACTCGGTAAAGAAGTTGCAGTACTTGTAAATGAGAAGCAGGAACCTGGCGTTTATACGGTTAATTTTTCATCGGCAAACTTATCCGGCGGCGTTTACCTCTACCGCTTACAGGCAGGAGATTTTGTGCAGACGAAGAAGATGATCCTCTTAAAATAATTAGGCTCTTAGATTCTTGTTAGCGCTAACATGTTAACGATAATTAAATATCGAATATTGAACAAGGAATAATGAATTTCGAAGTGAATGCAATCCGTATTTTAACTTCATCATTCGAAATTCCTTGTTCGATATTCATTATTCATTTTTTCCTTTAGCTTTTTTCACAAGCAGGGTCTTGGGAAAAACGTAGTACCTTATCAGTAAAGTTCGTGTACTATTTGGCAGAATATTAACATGAGGGCACCTCTAAAATCTTGCTAAGAAACCTTCAAGGTTTTTATTTTAGCTAAGTTCGATAAAATTTTAACATAACAAAATATGGTAAAGATAAACCTTGAAGGTTTTTAGAGATGCCCATGATAAATAAAGCGAAAGAATGAATGGATGGATGTTTTTCATTCAACCATACAGCCATTCAATTATTCTAATGTGATAAATTGGTTCTGGCTCGTCCAGGTTAGGAATTAGGAATTAGGAATTAAATCCCTCAGTACTGAGGGATTTTTTTTATCTGTTGTAAACTTAATCAGGATTCTCTAAGTTACAGACAACGATTTAAAGAAGCTGGTCTTTTTAAGGATCAGTTTCAACGAGTATCTATAAAATATTTTCTCCTATTCTATTATTTTAGGGTGATCAAGATGATCATATTAAATAAGTTCTTGCTCTTGTTAACACTAAATGTAGTTCTTCTCTTCCCTTTTAATTTTAGCCAGGGGCAAGAAATGAAGTCTGTAAAAATTGGTGCGCAAGAATGGATGTCGGAAAATCTTAATGTTTCCCGTTATCGCAATGGCGACACCATTCCCGAAGTGAAAGCACAGTATGAATGGAGGAATCTTAAAACGGGCGCCTGGTGCTACTATAAAAACGATCCGAAGAACGGCGAAAAATACGGTAAACTTTATAATTGGTATGCCGTAAATGATCCAAGGGGATTAGCGCCGGAGGGTTGGCGTATCCCAGCGCGAAGTGAGTTCCTTGAGCTGCAGACAGCAGTGAACGATAGTTCTACTAAACTTAAAGCAGTCGGAGAGGGAAGCGGGCTCGGAGCGGGAACGAACACAACCGGTTTCTCAGCTTTGTTGGGCGGCTACCGGGGTTATTATGGATACTTCTACTATTTAGGTTACGATACTTATTTCTGGAGTTCCAGCGAAGGACAAACTCCTTTTGCAAGCAGCATTTATTTCTACAGTAATGGAAGTTTTCTCTTCTTTTACGATTTCGATAAGGTTTACGGTTTCAGTGTCCGGTGCATTAAATAATTAGCAAAAATATTTTGTGCGAAAAGGCAGGAATAGTTAATTAACAACGCTTTATTGGTCAAAGGTCATTGGTAAGTTGATGTTGGTAAATTCTCAATTTTAAAATGGGGCATTTCCGGAAAGATTAGTTGGTGTGATCTCTATCTTGTACCTTATTTTAAAATTAAATTTATAAAGATTTCTCTTGACAAATAGAGAAAGAATACCTAAATTCACCACATAAAAAAGTCTCATCTTAATTTCAGAACAATTTAACGACCCTCAAAGCCATAGATGGATAGGAAACAGGTAAATATTTTGCTTGTTATTATTCAATCTGCGCGTTATTTTTCCCCTATGGTTTTACTAAATATTTGATTAGTATAAAGAGGGAACTTAGTAGAATAAATTATTGTTAATAAAAAATAAAAGGGAAGCATGAGAAAAATAAAAAATAATTATTTTTTTAGTTCAGATAAAAGAGAAGTAAATACAAAGTTTCAATTAACTAAGAGGAAAATAAAATGAGAATAATTCAACAGTTTAAATTTGCTTTTTTAGCATTATTGTTTGTGCTGCCAAGTGCTTTAGCGCAGCCAACATTGCTAACTCCCACAGATGGAGCAACGAATGTCGCTTTATCCCCTACACTTTCTTGGACTGATATTGGTTCAACAACATATCGAGTTGAAGTTGCAACCGATGCAGGATTTACATCGTTATCATATACCAATGATGGTGTAATTGGAACATCACATTTAGTCCCTTTGAGTTTAGCTAATTATACTCTTTATTATTGGCATGTGAGACAATCAGCGCCGACAACAGGAGCCTATTCATCTACATTTACCTTTAGGACACTCCCTTCGGCAACGCCGGTTGCACCAACACTTGGCACACCAGTCGATGGAGCAACGGGACAAGCGCTTTCACTTACATTTACTTGGGGCGCTACATCCCAAACAGATTCCTATACTTTTGAATTAGCTACTGATGCCGGATTTTCTTCCATCATTAATACACAGTCGGGATTAGTTAGTCCTACTGCTTCAGTTGCAGGTTTATCTGTTTCGACTGTTTATTACTGGAGAGTTCGCGGTACCAATTTTTTAGGGACAGGTTCAAATTCTGCTACTAGTACTTTTACGACTTTAGGACCCCCAACATTAACGTCGCCTGCAAATACAATTTCAGGAGTTTCCATTCAAACCGCATTTGGATGGACGACAGTTCCTGGAGCCGTAACCTATGATTTAGATATCTCACTTGATAACTTTGCTACTACATTGCTTAGTAAAGTGGGACTTGTAACTAATTCCTATACGTTGGATAGCACAGAAATATTAACTAACGTCACAAATTATTATTGGAGAGTTAAGGCAGATAATACTCCCTATTCTTCGATTTCAAGTTTCATGACATTACCCGCTGCAATGCCGCAGCCCAACAGCCCGATTGGCAACGCAACCGTTTTTACTCAGACACCTACCTTGTACTGGCACTTAAATCAACCTATTGCAAATATTATCTATGATGTGCAATATCGTAGAAGTACAGACGTAAATTTTATCCAAATTGCAAGCAATATTGCTGTACAGACGGTGATACTCCCAACATTAGACCCGAACACTACCTACGTTTGGAGAGTTATTGCAAAACGTTCAGACGGCAGGGTAGCTTCTTATTCAGCAAGTGCAACATTTAAGACTGCTTTTGGTGGTGACCCTGTTGCTTCTTGGCCCTTAGGCGCCCAAACAGTTTATACAACTACACCAACGTTATATTGGTATCACAATGAACCACAATTAACGAATAGATATTTGGTAGAGGTTTACGATAACCCAACCTGGACAGGGTCTCCCGTTTTCAAAGATTCAACGGGTAATCAGAATATAACAACTACTGCATTGCTTCCCGCATATTATTATTGGAGAGTTCATGCAACCTCAACCATTACGGAAACGATCTCTGGTTGGTCAAGCGGTTCATTTTTAGTTTACTTTATTACTACGCCGGATGTTAAGTTGTCCTGGCCTATCAGTGGAGAAAAAGTTTACACTGTTCAGCCGGTATTAAATTGGTACTTAGATTCTGCTTATACCGGTGTAACCTTCAATGTTGAATATAATACCTCGAATACATTCCCGGGAATAAGTGCCGGCAGTACAGCTAATCAGTATATGACTTTCCCGATCTATGTTGTTCCTGGAACTACTTATTATTGGCGTGTACAAGCAACCAGCCCGCTTACCGGACCTGGTGCATGGACAACTCCTGAAAGTTTTACTGTTGATCCTGCAGCAAGCGGCTATCCCACCGTTCCTATAATTTCCTGGCCAACAGCCGGAAGTACAATTTTTACATTTAACCATGATATGAACTGGTACTTAAATGGTCCAACCGATGGGTTGGTTTTTGACGGAGATATTACCACAGATACCGACCCGGGATTCGCAGCTCCTGTGCTTTCATGGACCGGTTTATCAACATTATATTATAGCGCGGTATTGCCTAATTCTCTTGCAAGTTATTTATGGAGAGTAAGAAGCAGAAACCCTGTTACTACAGAACAATCGGCTTATGCAACTACTGCGACAGCATTTACGGTTAATCCAATTGGAACTGTTGCTCCAACACCAATTCTAGACTATCCAATAAACGGAACAATAGTCTGGACAAATACGCAATCATTGTTCTGGTACACAAATGATAATCCGGCGGGAACTAATTTCCAAGTTCAAGTAAGTATTTATGGAAACTTCTCAGTTTTGACAGCTTCAAATGCTGCAGATACTGCTGCAGGTGTCTATGCAACTTCCTTTGCTATCCCGGTTTCATTAGAATCAGGTTATACTTATTACTGGAGAGTAAGATCCAGGATTGGAGTTGGTCATGAAGATTGGGGTTCATGGGTATCTACCTACTTTATTACCGATCCTGGCTTCAGTGCAATCCAGCCAAGAATCGGCGGACCATCCAACGGCGTAAATGTCTATGCTTCTGATATAAATCTCAATTGGTTTGACCCGATCAGAACTCAAAATCAAGAGAAGTATGATCTACAATATGCAACAAGCTCTGACTTTAGCGCTGCCACAACAGTCAGCAATATAACATCGAGAACTTATGCAGTTAATAATTTAACGAATGGAACAAAATATTACTGGAGAGTAAGGGCAACCGGAAAAGACGGAAGTGTATCAGGATACTCACAACCGGAAAGTTTTGTCCCAAACCAGGCTACCGATGTAACACCTGAAAACGTAGTACCTCAAGCCTTTGATTTATCACAGAATTATCCAAATCCGTTTAACCCAACGACGATAATTAAGTATGCCATTCCTCAGAATGCCGTAGTTACTTTATCGGTTTACAATATGCTCGGACAAAAGATTAAAACTCTTGTCAGTGAGCAGAAGAATGCCGGTACGTATTCGGTTCAATGGAATGGAGACAATGAATTCGGTCAGAAAGTTTCCAGCGGAGCTTACATTTATAAGATTACTGCAGGGAACTTTGTTAAAGCGATGAAGTTGATCTTAATGAAATAAAATAGTTCTTTCAATAAAAAAAGGTTGCCTTTTGTGCAACCTTTTTTTTTGTCCAATGGTTTTATAAGTCGAATTTTTATTTAAATAGTAGCAAGATTTCTTAGATTGAAAACGAAACACATAAAAGTTAAGTCTGCAACTTGAAATGTTTCTAATAATTCCTTTTTTGTAATCAGGCACAACCGGAACCAAATTGAACGAATAGATGTGAGATTGGTTGACGAGATGGAAAACATTCAACCATTCACTTTCATTCATCCATGCTCTTATTTTATACCAGGTCACCTTACGCAGAATTTGTAATACGAAGCGGTAGCTTCGTAAAAAACAAGCATTTTATCGAAGCTTCGCTTCGATTTACAATATAATTTCTCACTTTTGCGTAACGTGAGATACCAGTTAATGTTCTTAGCATTTTGCGCAGAATATTTTTAGTAACAATCTAATTATTTAACACAATGCTTTTTAGTGAAGAAAATTACCGTTTTATGTATGCCGCATTTCAAGAAGCTGAAATAGCTTTTGATGAAAAAGAAATTCCCGTTGGCGCTGTTATTGTGAAAGATGGAAGAATTCTTGGGAAAGGGCATAATCAAACAGAACGATTAAAAGACCCGACAGCTCACGCGGAAATGATCGCTGTTACAGCCGCTGCGAATACGTTGCACGAAGAGAGACTAACCGGCTGTGATCTTTATGTTACTTTAGAGCCTTGCCTTATGTGTGCCGGCGCTGCTCTGCTCTCACGAATATCTAATATTTACTTTGCAGCCTTCGATATAAAATTCGGCGCTTGCGGATCACTTTATAACTTACCTGCCGAAGGGAAGTATAATCATTCCATTAAAGTCTATTCCGGGTTAATGGAAAAAGAATCTCAAAAGCTGCTACAGAACTTTTTTAAGGAAGTGAGAGAGTTGAAGAAATGATTGGACGCTTAGAAATCTGTTATTACGAACATGTTAACGATAATTGTATAGGGGATAACGTAATTCTAATTCCTCACAACCATTAATGGATTGAGCTGCACGAACAAATACCGCTAAAGCGAAATGCCAAATAAAACCATCCAGATTTATCACATAGGCGTCAACTTAACGACTACGTTCTTCAATCATAATTGGTACAATTGATTTGTTATTTGAAAAAAATGAAGGTTTTATATGTCATCCCTAAAGGGATTTTCTTTGCTCTTTTATTCGTTTCTCTATAATTATGTTATCCCTTCGGGATTTATTTTCTCAATCCCGAAAGGATGAAATTATTATAACAACACCTGAAAAGAGCAGAACTAAATGCCGAAGGCATGACATTAATAAAATGCTTAATCAATCGAACAATTAAACAATTAACTGTGAATCAAAACAGAAATTGATATTCTTAGGTTGACGCCTATGAGATTTATCGGGATATATTTTCGTTCAGCTATATCCTTCAGGATTTAGCTGACGACGAGAGGGAAAAATTATTCTTTCCCTTTTTAGTTTTTTTTCAAAAGAAAAAACGTGGCACCTTAACACTAAAATTCGTGTAATTTTTGGCAGAATAGTAATGAGGCAAATTAAGTGATAGCATGATGGAATGAGGATGAATGGATGCATGATTCTCATTCATCTAAAATTATTAGGTATTTGTTTTTTATGTGATCCCCGGTTTACCCCGCTTATTGCGGGGTTTATCCGGGTTAGGTTTCTTCAACTTAATCTTTACTTTCGAAAATGTAGCTGCGAATCGGGATTCAAATTCGACGCTTCAATATCTTTAAAATAATTTACCGTACCCACTTTCAATTCCACAGTTGAAGCATCATCACACACGATGATACTTTTTGGATGAAGCTGCATAGCGCTGACAGTCCACATATGGTTTACTCCTTCTTCCACAACTTTTGCAAGGGCGCGTGCTTTTGCATGTCCGCTGATAATGAGTAAGATTTCATCAGCATCAAGAACAGTTTTTACTCCCACGGTTAAAGCAGTCTTTGGAACTTTATTTACATCATTATCAAAGAATCTTGAATTGGCAATAATTGTATCCAGCGTAAGCGTTTTTACTCTTGTTAACGAACCGAGAGAAGAACCCGGTTCATTAAAAGCAATGTGTCCATCGGGACCAATTCCGCCGATAAATAAATTAATGCCGCCGCTTTTTGAAATTCTCTTTTCGTAAGCAAGACATTCTTTTTCCAGGTCTTTCGCATTACCGTTTAAAATGTTGATATACTTTTTATCAATATCAATGTGATTGAAAAAATTATGATACATAAAGTAGTGATAACTTTGCGGGTGATTTTCTGCCAAGCCGACGTATTCATCCATATTAAAAGTTGTAACATATTGAAAAGAAACAATTCCTTTCTTGTTCAACTTAATAAGCTCTTTGTAAAGACCAAGCGGGGAAGAGCCGGTTGGAAGTCCGAGCACAAAACGTTTTTTTGCGGTTGGTTGAAATTCAAGAATCTTAGCTGCCACATAATGTGCAGCCCACTTAGATGCGGAATCGTACGATGGTTGAATGATAAGTCTCATAGTGAATCTCCTTTATTATTAAAGTACTTGCTGATCATTTTTCAAAAAGTCACATATCACTGAACATTATTCTTAAAATCATTTACCTTAATGATCGAAAGAGCACCATTCTTCCAGTCTGCTAAATTATTTTATAGTTGCTCGAAATATGTAAACACTGCTAATTGCAATAAAGTGTTTTTCCGTTCTTTTTAGCTTCACGGATCATCATAGTAGCGGAGTCATTCCATTCAATATCCGAATAAAGAAGAACATCAAATGGTTTTTTTAACGTTTTTACAAGTGTTGAGTTCAAGTTTAAAACTTTATCAATCCGTTTGAAGTAGGTGTCATTTCTAAAATTCTTAGATACAATGATTAGATCAATATCACTATCCTCCTTTTGTTCATTTTTAGCATAAGAGCCGAAGAGAACAATTCTATTTAATTCAACTTTGCTGCGATCTAAAACACCGCTGACCGTATCTTTTATTAAACTGATTTTTCTTTTATCCACTTAAGAACCTTTTTCCCTTTAGTAATAAAATGTTTCGTGTTTGTCTTTTTGAATTCTTTCAATATACCAAAAAGCATATCAGGGTATCTTGTGGGAACACTTTTTTCATTCAAAATCTTAAAAAAATCTTCGAACTCATCGGGAATTATTAAATCTTCCTTTGCATTCATCAACTCTAACAAGTATAAAAGATTACGGGTCTTTGGGGCATCGTTGCAATGCACTTTAGCGTAAAAGCCTTTGAGCGCCTTTTCTATACAGAGATGAGACATAAAAACTGCATACGTGTATCTTCCACTTTGAAACATTGCATCAGCAGTATCCATATCGTATTCTGCCTGCAAGAACCATTCTTCAGGAGGTTTAAACTTTTGCATCATTTCTTTTAGATATTTTTACAAATATAAAGTATTTAATCGAAAGTTACCTAGAGAATATTAGGCGTCTGACTTTATACTTCCTTCTCTTCAAAAATCATTTCGCAGCCTTGCGGAATTTCCGGTTTTACTAATAACGTATCTTCTTTGAGCATGGAAACCATTCCAACTTCCATCCCTTTTCTTTTCACAACGAATTTCTTTAAAGTATAGGAAACCGGTGCTGTTCCTGCTGTTTTTGCTTTGCTAAAAAATGCTGCAATTTGAGCGACCTTTTTAAGTACCGGTTTAGGAACGGCTTCCTTCGTATTTTCTACACGCAGAACAACATGCGAACCGGAAACGCTTCTTGCATGAAACCAGAAATCATTTTGCTTTGCAAATTTAGTAGTAAGCAGATCGTTATTCTTACTGTCTTTGCCAACATAGACTTTGTATTTCCCGTCAACAAGAAATTGTTTAAAATTTATTTTTGGGGTGTCATTTTTCCGGATATCATTTTTCAAAGGTAATACTTTCGTAACTTGTTTTAACCCTGCAAGAGAAGAGATACCTACCATCTGTTTTTCCTGCGAAGTTACTATTTCTAATCTTTTTGATAATTGTAAAATCTCACTTTTAGCGCGAATAAAAAAAACTTTTTCCGATTTCGCTTTACTAAAATAATAATTTACATTCTCATTCGGAGAGAGATTTTCTTTTAAAATGATTTTTTCACTCAGTCCGTCGTGATAAACATTATCAACTTCAATTGCCGACATTCCCTTAGAAATATTGGGAAGATTGATGAGCAGTAAATTTGCATATTCAGTATAAATGCTTTCGTTCGAACCTTCTTCTACCTTACTCTTTATGGCTTTAAGTTTTGCAATAGTATAGGTGGACTCCTTTTCCAGAAATTTTACCGCTTGTTTATAAAGAGATTGGAATAAATGGTATTGCATTTGAACAAGGAGAAACTCGTGAATTGCTTCTTTACAATAGTCAAATGATTTTTCTTTTTCCATGGCTTGCGCGGTTAAAAAAGATTCCGGTAAAAGAGAATACTCCTTAGTCTTCCGGTTAAGGAATAACCCCAGTTTGTTACTCATAACATCAAAAAGGATATCAACAATAATCCCATTCATTGTTTTCTGTCCCTTTTCACTTCTTAAAAGAAGTTCGGCAATTATTTTCTTCCCAAAGAAAGGATACCTGCTCTTAAATTCTTTAATGCCGGGGGATGGTTCCAATTCATTTGAAAAAGCAAAAGAATCGGCAAAATCAGTTTCATTAAGCTCATTGACAATTTTGCTGCACGTTTCGGTTGTATAATCTTTAAATACTTCTCTCCTCCCGGTATTTGAAATGAGGAGAGCGTTTGAGTCTTTTCCACGAAGAAGAAGAAAAAGTGAAAAATTATTGAAAGTGAATTTTATTACCCGTTCAAACTTAGCTACTTGAATATTTTGTAATTCAGAGTCGTAAAATTCTTCAAAAAAAGAGCCGGTATTTTTCTTTGCTCGGTGAAATGAATCTCTTACCTGTAGGTAGGGAAGTTGCGTGCCCGTACTGAATTCTACGAAAACCTCATTTTTATTCTTAGTAAAAGAGAGCAGCAGTTTACCCTTTTCTTGAGAAAAGACAGAATGTAAACGGCAACCGGTTAATTTTGTCTGTAATTCTTTTACAAAACGGACGAGAAAAAAATAATTATTTATCATTCAAACCACACAAAGTTTCATAGTTCTTTCAGACTTGCTGCAAATTCTTTATCTTACACAAAAATAATTAAAAACTTTTACTTAAAACAAAAAATAAGAAAAAGGAGCATTTTTCGTGAATATTTCCGCCAGTTTACAAAAAGTCAAATCCGGGTTCAAACCCTCCTTTTGGGTAGCTAATGTAATGGAATTGTTTGAGCGCCTGGCTTACTATGGTCAAGCTACCATTCTCAGCCTTTTCTTACGCGATCACCTAAATTTTAGTGAAGTGGAAGCGGGACAACTTTCGTCAATATTCGGCGGATTAATTTATCTCCTTCCTGTCTTTGCCGGCGCGTTAGCAGATAAATTCGGATTTAGGAAAGCTTTTTCTTTCGCGTTTTTTGTTTTAGCTATCGGCTATTTTCTTATCGGTTCAACAGGGATGGAAATGTTTTCTTCCTTCTATCCAAAAGAAAATCTTTATTGGCTGTTAACTGTAATTTTAATTTTTACCGCTACCGGTGGTTCATTTATTAAACCGAGTGTTCTTGGTACAGTAGCGTTAACTTCCACACCGGAATCGAAATCGCTCGGGTACGCTATCTATTATTGGCTTGTAAATATTGGCGCCGCTATCGGTCCATTGTTAGCTTTTTTTGTAAGGGATTTAATCGGGATTCAATATGTTTACATTGTTTCGGCAGTAAGCTGCACGCTGATGTTTGTTGCTACATTAATTTTTTATAAAGAGCCTGAAGAAAATTTAATAAGAAAGAGTGACGGGTTGCTCATCGTTTTTAGAAATTTATTTGTCGTCTTGAAGAATTTAAAGTTTATGCTGTTCCTTCTCATTTTTTCTCTCTACTGGTTGGTGTTTTGGCAGGAATTTATTGTCCTCCCATTTTATGTAGCAGATTATATTTCAAAAGAAGCTCCGATCGAAATCATCATTTCAATTGGTGCATGGACGATTATTCTCTTTCAGATTCCGGTGAACCGTTTGACGAAGAATATTCCAACAAGACAAGCCATCGTTTTCGGATTTGTTTTAGCAGCAGTGAGCTGGCTTTTTATGTATCTTGCACTTCCTTTAGCAATTGGACAAAAAGTTTCCTTCGGCTTTTTGGGTAGTTTCGATATGGCAATTCCGGTTTTAGCGATCGGGATTTTCATCTTTTCAATCGGTGAACAAACACAAGCTCCAAGATTTTATGAATATATAGCCGATTTAGCTCCGCAAGGGCAGGCTGCTTTATTTCAGGGATATGCATTTTTACCCATTGCTATTGCGTGGGGATTCGGCGGAACGATCGGCGGATTGCTCTATCATAATTTTGCTACGAAGGGTAATAATCCGGGACTGATCTTCCTTTCTATTTTCGGGATTGGCGTTGTTGCCACATTATTAATGCTGATTTACAACTTTATTTACAGAAAACCGACAAAAGCTTAATCTTCTTTTGTTAGACTTTTTATGAATTGATATATTTGCAGTGATGAATAAATTTTTAAAAAATCCAAAAGTAAAAAAAACACTCTACTTTTTCGCAGGGGTATTTATTGTTATGCTTCTCTTTAATTATTTGTTCATGCCTTGGTTTGTTTATTCCGCAGAAGTTCAAGTCCCAGGAGTTGTGAATATGCAGCAGTCGGAGGCGATGAAGATTTTGGAGGAAGCGGGTTTAAACCCTATAATTGGAGATACTACTTTTGTTGAAACAGGCTTTGCCAGGGATGCAATAATTCTACAAAAACCCTCAGCGGGAGAAACGGTTAAAAAGGGAAGAAGAATATTTTTAGTTTTAAGCGGTGGAGAACCTACGGTTGTTGTCCCCACTATCTTAGGTAAATCTATTACGAACGCACGCTTTGCTCTTGAGAGAGTGGGATTGAAGATCGGTGAAATTATGGAAGTCTCCTCCGATAATCCGAAAGATATTATTATTGCCCAGCAGTTTATTGCCGGCGTTAAAATTAAAAAAGGAACTTTTCTTAATGTAAGTGTCAGCGCAGGGCGAACGGAAGGTGATATTTTAATTCCCAATCTTTTAGGAAAATCTCTGAACGAAGCAGAAAAAATATTGAATGAAGCCTTCCTAAAGATTGGTAAAATTAATTATCAACCATCCTTTGATTTACTTCCAAACACTGTCAAGGATCAGTATCCAAGTCCCGGAGGCAAGTTAAATCAAGGGGATGCAGTAGATCTCTTCGTTACAAAAAATGTTGAGACAAAAGAAGAACTAAATCCAAGAGAACAATGAACTTATTAGCACCGTCAATATTATCTGCAGATTTTTCAAATCTTTCCCGCCAAATTCGTATGACGGAAATTGGTGGGGCAGACATCATTCATTGTGATGTTATGGACGGACATTTTGTCCCAAACCTAACCATCGGTCCTTTAATTGTTGAAGCGGTAAAACGAACTACATCATTGCCCTTAGATGTTCATTTAATGATCACTTCACCGGATGCGTTAATACCGGAATTTGCAAAAGCAGGCGCCGCTTATCTTACAGTACATCAGGAAGCCGTTCCCCATTTACATCGGACAATTCAGTTCATCAAGTCATTCAATTGTAAATCAGGCGTAGCAATAAATCCGGCGACTCCGGTTTCTACTTTATTAAATATTTTAGAAGAGGCTGACTTAGTTTTAGTAATGTCTGTCAATCCAGGTTTCGGCGGGCAGAAATTTATCCCTTCATCATTACGCAAAATTGAAGAATTGAAAAATATTCGAGAGAAATACAAATATTCTTATCAAATTGAAATTGATGGTGGAGTAAATAAAAACACTGTTCAAAAAATTAAAGAAGCAGGCTGCGAAATCTTTGTCGCCGGGTCTTCCATATTCCACGCTAAAAATATTACAGCGGCAACAACTGAATTGAAAAATTCAATTTTATAAAATTTTCTAGAGGAAATAATGAGTCAAGCATTAGTTGGCGGGAAAATTGTTACTCCCTTCCGCATCGTTAAAAATGGAGTTATTCTTTTTAAAGAGGGAGTTATTCAGGAATTAGGAAAAGCTTCGGATGTAAAAATCCCCGATAACTGCGAAATTATTGATATTAGCGGTCATACTATAGCACCCGGATTTGTGGATCTTCTCGTTCACGGAGGTGGTGGGAATGGTTTTGCCGATGCAAATGATCAAAGCATAAAAAAGGTTAGTGATTATTTCTTAAGGAATGGTTCTACCACCATACTAGCTTCCTTATTTGCAAAACCGTACAAGCAATTGCTTGATGATCTGAATAGAGTTGCAACTTATATTCAAACTAATCCCGACTCTAATATTTACGGAATTCACATGGAAGGACCATATCTAAATAAAGGTTTAAAAGGCGCCATGAACGAAAGTTATTTGTGGGAACCAACGGTAGCTTCGTTTGATGCAATGTGGGAAGCTTCTAAGGGTTTGATGAAAATAATGACCATTGCACCGGAATTGCCGGGTTCAATTGGAGTAATGCGCGCAGCGGCAAAAAGAGGGGTTGTCCTTTCAATCGGACATTCTATGGCAACATACGATGAGATCGAATTAGCTATAGACAATGGCGCAGCTCATGTAACTCATATTTTCAATGCGATGAAACCTTTTCACCATAGGGACGGCGGCGTCATCCTCGGCGCTTTATTACGCAATGAATTAAAAATAGAATTAATTGCGGATAAACTTCATGTGCATCCCGCGGTTATGGAATTACTTTTAAAATTAAAAGGTGCAAGTGGAATTATTCTGATAACTGATTCGATCCGCGCCGGAGGTATGCACGAAGGCGAATATGAATTTGCAGATCAAAAAATATTTATGAAAGATCAAAAAGCTTTTCTTCCAGACGGCACGCTTGCAGGCAGCACACTTACCTTAAACAAAGCAATAAAAAACTTAGTTGAAACAGCAAACGCAAAATTAACTGATGCAGTTCGTATGGCTTCAGTTAACGGCGCTAAAGTCCTTAATATTGAAAACAGAAAGGGGATATTAGCTGTTGGAAAAGATGCAGATATGGTTGTTATGAACGATCTATACGAAGTTGTGATGACCGTGCTCGGTGGAAAAATTGTCTATCAGAAAAAAATTGAGTAATAAATTACTCTTACTTTCACCACGAACTTCAGAGGGTGGGTGAGAATTGTTGAGTGAAATTTATTTCGCTTGGAAAAAACAAGTAATTATTAGCGCTTCGCGATGAACGAGATAAATCTCACTCAACATTTTCCATTTTCGTGCAGCCATTTCACACGGCGCGAATGTGTTTAGAAATAAATTGTATTATTGTAGTAACTAAGTTGTTCTTCTTAGAAGGTTCTCTTGAAAAGATACAGATTCGGAAATAAAATCCTCGATTTCTCAAAACCTATTTTTATGGGAATTGTTAATGTTACGCCCGATTCTTTCTCTGACGGCGGTAAGTATTTTGATTCAAGAAAAGCAGTTCAACATGGATTATTATTAGACTCGCAAGGTGCAGATATAATTGATATAGGCGGCGAATCTACGCGTCCCGGTTCAGGATTTATTTCCGTCGAAGAAGAATTATCGCGAACCATCCCGATTATCAAAATTCTTTTAAAAAAGAAAAAAGGGTTACTGATCTCGATTGATACTACAAAAAGTGAAGTAGCTGAAGAAGCTCTTAAGGCAGGCGCAGTTATTGTTAATGACATTAGCGGCGGTACATTTGATGATCGCATGTTTAAAATTGCCGGCGCTTTTGATGCAGGATTTATTATCATGCACATGAAGGGAAATCCTAAAACGATGCAGCATACACCTTCTTATAAAAATCTTACTAAAGAAATTTATTCTTTTTTAGAAAAACAGGTAATTGCTGCGAAAATCTGCAAAGTAAAAAAAATAATAATTGATCCCGGTATCGGATTTGGAAAAACAGTTAAACATAATTTTGAAATTATTAATCACTTGAGTGATTTTATGCGGCTTGGTTACCCGGTGCTCATCGGTCTTTCGCGAAAATCATTCTTAGGAAAAACTTTGAAACTTGGCACTACTAATCGAGATATTCCTACTGCAATAATGGAAGCGGTGGCGTTTACAAAAGGCGCTTCTCTTATTCGTACTCATAACATGGAATTTGGTTTGTTAACAAAAAAACTTATTACGGCTCTACGCTAATGTTTGAAATATTCAAAATAGGGTTCATCTCCATATCTTTTTTCGATATAATGGATATTACCATAGTTGGAATTATTGTTTACAAACTTTATACACTGTTAAAAGGAACCGTGGCTTCGCAGATATTTTTAGGATTGATGCTGGTCTTTTTGCTCTCCTTCTTTGCTCAAATATTAAATTTGCGTGCTGTCAACTGGCTGTTAAAATTCATTACTGAAATTTGGATCATTGCTTTTATTATTTTATTTCAGCCTGAAATTAGAAGAATTTTAATGTTGCTGGCAAGAAGTCCCTGGCTTCGGTTTGGGCAAAAAGGGGAGTCACAAGAAGTTGCAACCATTGTATCGGAAGCGGCATTTGAGTTATCACAATTTCAACACGGCGCTTTGATGGTGTTGGTAAGATCAAAGGGCATTCGCGGAATATCCGAAACAGGAGATATCCTTAATGCCGTTTTATCAAAAGATCTTTTACGGACAATATTTTTCCCGAGAACTGCTTTGCATGACGGTGCAGTAATTATCAAAGGAAATGTAATTGAGGCAGCCAGGTGCACGCTTCCACTTACTTCTTTAACAACTTATAAAGGGGAATCATTAGGGATGCGTCACCGCGCTGGGATAGGTATCTCAGAGCAAGCAGACGTCATCTGCGTTATCGTCTCGGAAGAAACGGGAAGTATATCAGTTGCTGAGAACGGCGTTTTAACCAAGGGACTTGCCAAAGAAGCGTTAAGACAAAAATTAATGTATGTGCCGCCGATAAAAAATAAAATGAATTTAATTAATTTATTCGGAAAATTCAGCAATCACTAAATCATTGGTTACGGCAGTTATCCCTTTTTACAATCCGGAAAGGATTTTTGCGGAAGTGATTGAAGATACTCTGCCTAAGGTTGATTATCTTATACTTGTGGATGACGGGTCAACTCAAAATGTTGATCATTACTTGTTGAATTCTTCTAAAATTTTTATGCTAAAAAATCTTACGAATTTAGGAAAAGGCGCCGCACTAAGAATAGGATTTGAAAAGGCTTTGGAACTCGGGAGCAAATATATTGTAACTCTCGATTCAGATTATCAACATGAACCAAAATATATTCCTACTTTTTTAGAAGCTTTGAAAAACTCTCAATTTGTGATCGGGAAAAGAAACTTTTCTTTTTCTAAAATGCCGTTTATGCGCGTATTAAGTAATACGATAACATCACTTGTTCTTTCAATTAAAACCAGACAAAAAATTTACGATAGCCAATCCGGTTACCGTGGATTCGACGCTCGAATTCTTAGAAAGATTTTACCGGTAACTAATGAATTTGAGGCAGAAAGTGAAATGATTCTTAAGGCTGCCGGGAATAAAATTGCTATATCATTTATTGATATTTCAACAAAATATGATAATCAGAAAAGTTCAATTAAAGCTTTCAATGCAATAATCAATTTTATAAAAGTTATTCTGAAATATTAGAAGGAGTCAAGTTATGAAACTAAGATATTTGTCTCACTCAGCTTTTCAAATCACCACCAAAGGAGGAGTACGTCTTCTTATTGATCCATTCTTAGATGGAAATCCGAATGCACCTGTCCGATCAAATGAAGTATTTGCAGATTTTATTGTACTGACGCACGCGCATGGAGATCATCTTGGTGATGCAAAAAAAATTGCGAGGGCATCCAATTCTCAAATCATTTGTGTGAATGAATTGGGACTCATTTTAGAAAAGCAGGGTTTTAATACCCATAAAATGGGGATTGGTGGAAGTCACTCATTTCCTTTTGGCAAGATAAAATTTACGATTGCTCATCATGGTTCGCTAACCGATGAAATGCAGTACGCAGGCGAACCGTCGGGAGTGCTATTATTTATTGATGATAAAATTATTTATCATACGGGTGACACTGGATTATTTTTAGACATGAAATTAATCGGAGAAATAAATAAAATTGATTACATGCTTTTACCCATTGGTGATAATTTTACGATGGGAATAGATGATGCAGTAAAAGCAGTCGAATTCGTCAATCCGAAAACCGCCATCCCGATGCATTACAATACTTTCCCAGTCATTGCAGCTGATCCGCTCGAATTCAAAAGCAAAGTTGAGCAAAGAGGGAAGCGGTGCAAGGTTTTGGAATTTGGTGAAGAAATTATAATAAATTAAAAGAAATAAATTTCTTTGATCATCTCTTTTTATGTAACTTTGAAAGTAAAAGTAGTTTTTTCAGAAGGATAAAAATTGGACAGAATGGGAAAAATAATTACGGTTGCAAACCAAAAAGGCGGAGTTGGGAAAACAACTACCGCAATAAATATATCTGCATCTTTAGCAGCAGCAGAGAAGCAAATTCTTCTCATTGATATTGATCCACAGGCAAATTCTTCTTCCGGTTTGGGCATTTTTAGTCAGTCTCCTTCTATTTATGAAGTTCTCATCGGAAGCCAGCCAATTCAAGAAGTAATTATTCCCAGTTTTATGCCGTTTTTAAATGTTCTTCCGTCAAATATCAATCTCGTTGGAGCGGAAATTGAGATGGTGGATATGGAGAATCGGGAGATGTTGCTTAAAGACAGACTTGCCGGAATCAGCAGTGATTATGATTATATTATCATTGACTGTCCTCCTTCCCTAAGTCTTTTAACTCTAAATGCTTTGTCAGCATCAAACTCTGTGCTTATTCCAGTTCAATGCGAGTATTTTGCATTAGAAGGGTTAGGGCAGCTTCTTAATACAATTAAAATAGTAAAGCAAAATTTTAATCCAAAATTAGCAATTGAGGGAGTACTTTTGACGATGTTTGATTCACGGTTGCGCCTCTCTCAACAAGTATCCGAGGAGGTAAGAAAATATTTTGGCGAAAAAGTATTTCAGACGATCATTCACCGTAATGTCAGGTTATCTGAGGCGCCGAGTTACGGCAAACCAATTCTTTTGTACGATGCTGTCTCAAGCGGAGCGAGAAATTATATCGCTTTAGCTTCAGAAATATTAGAGCGAAATGGTACCTTAAAAAAAGTTGTCCCTCATGAATAAAATGAAACAAGGATTAGGAAGAGGATTAGACGCTTTATTAAAGCCATCAACATCAAGTGTAGGGCAGCCAATTGCTGTAAACATCAATGAAAGCAAAAGTGAATCTCTTCTGAGAATAAAAATAGAGAATATTTCTCCAAATCCTTTTCAACCTCGAAAACATTTTGATCAAGGTGCATTAGATGAACTAAAGTCATCTATCTTTACTAACGGTTTAATCCAACCGATAACCGTTCGAAGATATGGAGAAGGGAAATATCAAGTTGTTTCGGGAGAGCGAAGGCTAAGAGCCTGCAAAGAAATTGGACTGATTGATATCCCTGCCTATATTATAGAAGTTCTTTCCGATGATATCATGCTTTCTATGGCAATTATAGAAAATGTTCAACGGGAAAAATTAAACCCGATAGAAGTCGGTTTCGCATTTAAACGTTTGATGGAAGAGTGTGGGTTAACGCAGGAACAAATTGCCGAGAGAGTAGGGAAGGATAGAACTACCGTTGCAAACTCAATCCGCTTATTAAAATTGCCTCAAGAAATTCAGGATGCTCTCATTCATGATGACATCAGTATGGGGCATGCAAGAGCTTTAATAAATTTACCATCGCATGCAATGCAGCTTGAAGCGCTTAAACGAATTAAAGAAAATAGTTTATCAGTACGGAAAGTTGAATCACTTGTAAAAAAAATGCTGACAGAGGCTTCGGCTGGGGAAAAAGTATTTTCCATTAAAACTCACGCCGGTTTAACAACTTCTGCTTCAGTTCTGGCGCTTGAAGATAAACTGAGAAAAATATTTGGGACCAAAGTTCTCTGCAAAGTTAAACAAGACGGAACCGGAGATGTAACCATTGAATTTTACTCCCCTGATGAATTAGAAAGATTAATAGAATTGTTTGATCTCATTGAAAAAACTTATCATTAAAATATTTTTTATCATTTTTTTTTCCCCGATTTTACTACCGGCTCAAGAGAGCATTTCTGTAGCGGATTCAAATCAAGTTGATACCACTTTTGTGATGCAAAAATCAGCATGGGGAGCGGTAATACGCAGCGCTATTTTTCCAGGCTGGGGACAAGTTTATAACGAATCTTATTGGAAAGTACCGATTGTTTGGGGGATAGGCGGATGGTTTATTTATAATTATATTAAAAACAATAAAGACTACAAAAATTCACAAAACCTTTACCTTAAAACTATTGATTCTCAATACCTTAGCGACAGAGAGTTTTACCGGGATCAACGGGACCTCTTCGCTATGTATCTTGTTTTTACTTACCTGGCAAATTTAGTTGATGCTTATGTTGATGCCCATTTGTTTGATTTCTCGGTTACTGAGGATTTCTATCGTCAACAACCGATGTTTAATTTCAAAATAGTTTTTTAGAGCATGTCAAGCTATTTAGGAATCTGCCCGAATTGTTCAGAAAAGAATCCGCTTTTCAGAAGTGTTTGCAAAAATTGTGGAAGAACTTTAAGAGACAGACTTCCGGGGCTTGACTTTTGGAAATTATTTGTTCTTTTAATCGAAGACCCAAATCAAGCGTTTACCCAAATTATTCAATCAGAACAAAAGAACTTTGCAACCTTCATGCTGTTTGCTTCTTTGTTTAAAATTTATTTACTCACTACAATTATTTCCGGCATTTTTTCTTTCGCTCAATTTTCACTCTTTAATTTTATCATGTTTTCCGCCGGTTCTCTTGTAGGTATAATTTTACTCGGATTTCTTTTCAAGTTTGTCTTCAACAAAAAAGCTTTCGAGTTCCGGATAAAAGATTTTTATGCCGGAATATCCTATTCATTTATGCCGCAGTTGATCGGCTTGTTCGTTATTTTTACAATGGAGTTCATTGTTTTCGGGGAACAAATCTTCACATTCAATCCCTCTCCCTTTTTGATAAAAAAGAATTTTGCTTATCTTTTTAGTATCCTTGAATCGGGTATTATATTTTGGAATATCTTCCTTTTATCGAAAATGTGCTTCATTTACACTTCCCAAAAACTTCTCTCTTATCTTTTCGCTTTACTTTTTTTAAGTTTAATTTTTTGCGCTACACTATTTTTCTTATAAAAGAGCTTCTTGGGTATTCTTTGATAAACCGGTACCATAGATGAAATTCGGATCATCTTTTTTTTTAATGTTTTATTTATTGCACAAAAGTGGGTTTTGTTAATTCTGTTTGCTGCTCCGGTTCAATAATCCATCATTCATCAAGAATCAACTAGCCATAAACATTTTCTTATAAATCACTCCGTGTCTTATTCCCTTTGCGCTTATCATAACATTAGATAATTGGAAGTAACTCATTAAATAAAGCAAAATTTCACACCCAATATAAAGTATATCCTCTCGCTTTGAAATTATTTCACCGTACGATCTCCTAATTTTTTTTAGAGATGAATTTCCAAGAAAATTAAACACCGAGTGAATTTCATTTATAGATATGGAAGTATTTTCTAATAATACCGGGTTAAAAACCTTAAGTTTGTTTATGATGCCGGAAAGTGTAGTTGGTGTGCCGGAAATTCCAATTAGCGTTTTGGGAGCATATTGTTTGAAATTTAACTTTTTAAATTCTATCTCTAATTTATCCCTTAATTTTGATCTTTCATCTTCAGCAATGGGATATCTCGAAATGAAAGAATCCTTTAACGTAACCACACCAACTGGAATGCTTTTTCGCTCAACTATTTCGTCATTTTTACCAATTATTATTTCTGTACTTCCTCCGCCAATATCAAGTATTGCAAAAGTATCGTTAAAACTAATTGCTGATTTGACTCCGTGAAAAGCAAATTCCGCTTCGGTTTCCGGTGAAATTATTTCAATTAAAAATGAAGTTTTATTATAAATCCTTTTTTGAATAGCTAATTTATTTGCAGCTGCTCGTAGTGCATGAGTACCAATTACAAAACATTGCGAACAATTATAATTTTCAACAATACATTTATATTCCAGTAGAATATTTTCAAGTTCGTCAATTTTTCCATCTGAAATTTTACCTGTTTCATAGAGATATTCCCCAATTCTTGGCATCCTAATTTCTTCATGCAGTGTACAAATTAATTTTTTATGCAAATCAATTTGAGCAATAAGAAGCAAAATTGTATTTGTTCCGACATCAATTGAAGCAATATTCATTTTTTTTACCTATTTTTGCCAACAAAACTAAAAAATATTCTATGCAAAAAGTATCAAAAATATTTCAATATCTAAGTGTTGTCTTTGGAGTAATCTGGTTTGGAGCAAATTTATCAAGGATAATATTAACATTTTATTTATTTCAGGGAAATCAGTTTCAGTTAAGAGAGTTTATTACGCAATCTTTTCTTGAACCAATATTTTTTATTCTAAATCCATTGCTTTTGATAACATCAATAACTTATGCTCTCTTTTTTCTTTGCTTCATTTTATTTGTGATTACTACTTCTATTAAATTAAAGCAAAATGGGTGGTTATTTATAATGTTGATTTTAGTAGTTAGCCTGGCTCCTTTTGAATTTTACCTGATTCATTTAGATTATAAAATCTTAATTTCAGTTTTTTATACTTCATTTGATCCACAAGTGATTTTGGATTTAACTATAAGACGCTTTAAAATTTTGGGGAGTTTTCCACCGATCCACTTATTTTCTTTTTTAGCGATAATATATCTTTTTCTCTTTCAACCATTAAAAAAAAATGAAAATTAAAGAAAAAGAATTCGAGGATGTTATCGAGGAGTTGAAAGCGCTAGCAGGTCAACTTGGTGCAACAATTCGGTTTGAGAAAGGTGACTTCAAAGGCGGATACTGCCTATTAAAGGACAGCAAAGTCGTGGTTATAAACAAGTTGGCAAACACACAAAGGAAAGCGATCATCTTATCACAAGCACTGAAAGAATTAGGAGTTGAAAATATCTATTTAACGCCAAAAATAAGAGAAATAATTGATCAGATGAATGAGGAAAAATGAAAATCTTAATTATTAACGGTCCCAACCTTAATCTGTTGGGGAAACGTGACCCCGAAAAATATGGGAGGAATACTTTGAAGAGCATAGAATCTTTATTACTGAGCACCTTTCCCGATGTTTCATTTAATTTCTATCAGTCTAATATTGAAGGAGAAATTGTTTCAAAAATTCAATCAACTGAAAAAGAGTTTGATGCATTAATTATTAATCCCGGTGGATATGCTCACACATCGGTTGCAATCCACGATGCATTAATGGAGTGTAAAATACCAAAAGTCGAAGTTCATTTGTCCCATTTAGCTCAAAGAGAAGATTTTAGACAAGTACTGATAACAGCAAGAGCTGTAAATGGTTACATCTCCGGGTTCAAAGAAATAAGTTACCTTTCGGCGGTTTTTACTCTGCAACAACTTCTGAAAAGCAACGCATAAATGGATAATTTTTATCAAAACGATTTATTCAGTATTTATTGTTGAATTTAGCAAAGGTGCAATTCATAAAATTTTTTACCGAATTGTAATTTAATTATTGGTAATTAACCACTTATTAATTATTTTTAGGACAAACATTAAGTGATGCTTATGAAAGATTTTAACCTTAAGAAGCTTTATTATTCAATAAGTGAAGTGAGTAAAATTACAGAGGTAGAACAATATGTGCTTCGCTATTGGGAAACTGAATTTGAGCAGTTAAAACCTCAAAAAAATCGTGCCGGAAATCGCGTTTTTACCAATAAAGACATTCAGTTGATTCTTCAAATTAAATCTTTATTAAGAGAAAAAAGATATACTATTGAAGGAGCTAAAAATATTCTTTCAAATTTGGTGAATGAAAAAGAAACCCATGTTTCTAAAACTGTTCTTGAAGGAAAGAAAATCATCGAATCTGCTCCGATTAAGGTTCATCCGGATGAAGTTAAAGAAATATCGGTTTTGGAATTGTTGGAGATTAAATCTGCTCTTGAAAGAATTGTTCAGCTTTTATAACGGAACGTAGCGCAGCCCGGTAGCGCACTACCTTGGGGTGGTAGGGGTCGCAGGTTCAAATCCTGTCGTTCCGACATTAAAGGTACAAAGTTTTTTGTACCTTTTTATTTTTAAATCCTATTATTTTACAACTCGTATTATATAAATTTTATTAAACTGCTTTTTATTATTGGAACTCAATGGATAAACCTAAAAGTTTTTGCGGAATATTTGGTATTTGGGGGAATGAAAATGCTTCTTTAATTACTTATTACGGCTTACATTCACTTCAACACCGGGGACAAGAAGCGACGGGAATTCTAGTTCGTAAAGTAAACAAAAATAATAAAGTAATTTTTGATATTGTTAAGGGAGTGGGATTAGTCTCAGATGTTTATTCCGATGATTCCTTATGGGAAACGATTCTTTCCGGAAATGCTGCAATAGGGCATAACCGTTACTCTACAACCGGAGCTTCAGGCTCAAGGAAAAACATCCAACCCTTCGTAGTAAATTATAGAGACGGAAATCTCTCTGTCGCTCACAATGGAAATCTTACTAATGCTAAGGAGATCAGGAATTCTTTAATCAATGAAGGAGCAATTTTTCAGACTACCAGCGACACCGAGGTAATCCTCCATCTTATAGCAAGAAGCAAATTGGAAGCACAAGTAGAGCAGATTATTGATTCATTGAATAAAATAGAAGGAGCTTTTTGCTTAACAATCTTAACCGATAACGCCCTCATAGCAGCTCGCGATCCATACGGTTTTCGCCCATTAGCTCTTGGCAGAAAAGATGGGTGTTTTATTATCGCCTCTGAAACCTGCGCCTTTGATATTAACTGTGCCGAGTACATCAGAGATGTAGCACCCGGCGAAGTAATTATAATAGATGATGAAGCGAATAAATCCGGTAAAGTTCAATCCTATTTTTTAGACCTAAAAGTTGAGCAGAAGAAACATTGCATCTTTGAATATATTTATTTTTCAAGACCGGATTCAAGAATATTCGGTCATAATGTTGATAAGGTAAGAAGACGATTAGGTAAAATATTAGCCAAAAATCATCCTGTGACTGACAAAGACGGAGATAAAGTTATCGTAATCAGTGTTCCCGACAGTTCAAACACTGCCGCGATTGGTTACCAGAATGAATTGGAAAAAATGAATATTAAATCCAAATTAGAAATTGGATTGATACGAAGTCATTATATAGGAAGAACATTTATTCAACCTCAGCAACAAAAAAGGGAGATTGGTGTTCGAATAAAATTTAACATTGTAAAAGGTGTCCTTGAAGGGAAAACAGTAGTTTTAGTTGATGACTCAATCGTAAGGGGGACAACATCTAAACTTTTGGTGAACTTAATCAGAGAGGCAAAACCGAAGGAGATCCATCTGAGAATTTCTTCACCGCAGATTCTTTATCCATGCTTTTATGGTATGGATTTTCCATCTTCTGAAGAATTAATCGCTTCCCGTATGAAGGAAGATCTTGAGCAGATAAGAGAATATCTTGAAGTGGATAGCGTTGAGTATATGTCCATTGAAGAACTTTTGGAAGCAGTGTATGAAGAAGATAAAAATAATTTTTGTACAGCTTGCTTCTCCGGTAATTATCCAACTTTAGTTGATACATCTTTTAAAAAAGAAATTTATGAAAATCAGTAACATCTTTATTTTCATAATTGTTATCACCGCTTCTCATTTATTTTCTCAGGAATTCTACTTCGTAAAATTTTCGGAAACTCCTAATCTAACATTATTTAAACAATCAGTTCAAGAATCATACTTAAGCCTTTATGGCAATAAGACTCTTCCTTCGAACGAAATATCAGCCACAGCGTTCGCGAAAGGAATTGCGAAATCAATCCCTTCACTTAAAAATATTGTTAAAATTTCAATTCCTAAGAATACGAACGATAATTTCTGGTCGAACTTTAAGAAGAAATATCCAACAATCGAATACATACAAAAACAAACAATTTATAAGATTGATTCTGTTCCAAATGATAGCCTGATTAGTCAACAATGGGCATTAGCAAAAATTGATGCTTTTAATGCCTGGCAAATTACCGAAGGAAGTGATTCGATAATTATTGGTGTAATTGATACAGGTATAGATTTTTTACACCCTGATTTAGTTGACAATATCTTCATAAATAATGGAGAAACCGGATTGGATAATTCTGGAAATAATAAAAGTTCTAACGGAATTGATGACGATGGAAATGGTTTTATTGATGATTATCAAGGTTGGGATTTTACGGATAGAACAGGCTTTCCGTTTGACTCCTCCGGTGGTGATTATTTAAATTGGGATAATTTTCCCATGGATGAAAACAATTTTTCGCACGGAACAGCGGTTGCAGGAGTAATTGCTGCTTCCTCAAATAATAAAAAAGGGATTGCCGGAGTCGCACCGAGAACCAAAGTAATGAATTTACGTGCATTCGATCCGGATGGTTACGGTGAAGAAGATGATGTTGCAGCAGCAATAATATATGCAATAGAGACCGGGGCGAAAGTAATTAATATGAGTTTCGGTGACGTTTCTTTTTCTTACGTTTTGCGTGATGTTGTTCGTTATGCATATTCTAAAAATGTTGTATTGGTTGCAAGTTCCGGGAATTCAAATTCGACAGAACTTCATTATCCATCCAGTTACAACGAAGTAATTTCAGTGGGAAATTCTACTCAGGAAGATTATGTTGCTTCATCTTCCAATTACGGTTCTACTTTGGATTTAGTGGCTCCAGGAACAGACATTCTCACGACAGCAAGAAAGAGTAATTATGCTGCTTTTAACGGAACATCTGCTGCTGCACCATTTGTTACTGGCTTAGCAGCATTGATCTTATCAAAAAAAACTTTTTCAAGTGAAGAAATAAAACAAATCATCAAATCAACCTGTGATGATATTAATTCACCAGGTTGGGATATTCATAGTGGCGCAGGAAGATTAAATGTTTTTAAAGCGTTAAAAACTCTATCGCCTTCAATTGTGAAATTTGATTATCCAAGACAAGATTTTGCAACCGACAAAGATTCTATAAATATTTCCGCTACCATACTTTCTCCATTTTTTGAAAGTTTCGATTTATTGTATGGAGTTGGATTAAATCCCGATTCTTGGAAAACTATTTTGAGTGTTCAAAAAAATCAGGTTTACAATCAAAAAGTTGGCAGCATTGATCTTCATTTAGAAATTGATACAGTGTTTACGTTAAGAATAGTTTTACATCAAACTAATGGATTAACTAAAGAAGAAAGAATTAACTTTAGTAGAATAACCAAACTACCGGAAGGGGAACTCATTTCTATCTTCCCGGCATTTTATGGAGAGAAACCAACATTTGTCGCAGCTCTCTACTCAACCACACCTTCAATTGCTAAGATGTACTACCGAAAATCAAATAGTATTGAAAGCTACAAATATGTATCGTTAGATGGATTTGCAACGAACAATCTTTTCGTTAAACAATTGCATTATGGATTTATTCCGAAAGGAATTGTTGAACCCAATACGGACTACCAGATTTATTTTGAAATCGAAAATGTTCTTGGAAATTCCGTTAAGTTGATGGAGAATGGAAATCCTTATTCGATGAGATCAAATGATTATTTTCACTTACAAGGTTTCGAAGAAAGATCATATTCACTCCCACCGGGTTACATCTTTGATTCACCCTTTAAGATTGATTCTTCAAACACTAATTATATTTTTCTAAGAAATAATAGTAACACAGAATATACTTCGCTTTACAAATTTGAATCAGATAATTTCATTAAGATAGATTCACTGCACCAGAGAATTCCAAAAGTGGTCGGTGATTTTAACGGAAACGGCAAATTAGATGTTTTAGCATTATGGTCACGCAACGGATTTATTATGGAACAGCAAGAAGTAAATTCATCTAAGTTTGTTGATATTCAAAAATTTGACAAGACAACATTCTGGCCAGTATTTGCACAAGATATTGATGGCGATTCCGTTTATGAAATTGGAGCGTTAACTGATGATTCTACAATTTCAATATATAAAACTAATACTGATTTGAGTTTAACATTATCACAAACGTTAAAAAACTTTTCACCGGTTTTTAAGTACGGGAATGAATTAAATTCCCCACATTGCGTTATCGCAGATCTAAACAAAAATGGAAAGTCTGAACTCTGGTTCTTGGATAGGGAAGGGGATATCTTTAGTTACGAATTAAACTCTAATAATATATTCGTCCCTTATTTATCGCTATCAACCGGATTTGAGAGTTCTTCAAATCAAATTGCAGCGGGAGATTTTGATAAAGACGGGAATGATGAATTGACAGTTCTCGTACATTCGATTCCTGAGATAGATATTGCAAGTTTTCAACTATTAGAAGTTTTTAAGTTAAATAACTCGGTTGCATATAATCCTCGACTAAGTTTGATATACTCGAACGCTTTTGTTGATCCCGCAGAAGAGTTTGGTTCTTCATTCCAGAAAAAACAAAGTGCATTAAAATTTGTCGAGATTGATAATCAAGAAAGATTGGTGCTGTTTGCTTTCCCTTACAGCTATATTTTATCAAATAACGCCGCTAATTCGAATATAGATTTTATATATTTTGACGAAACTACAAATAGTAATTCCATTTTTAATGGGTATTTAAGCAGCAGTTTATCAGGAGATATCGCTTTCCCAAAGGGTGACAAGATAAAGTTCCTTTCTCATTCCTTTTCGGTACCAAACATACCAACTGATATTACCGGTTATAGTCTTGATTCTTCGTCAGTTTATCTAAGTTGGAATGGGAACAACAACCACACTATTTATAGAGGAGACACAAGGGACATTTCCAAATTAGTTAAAATTGGTACATCTAATACAAATTATTTTATTGATTCGACTGTTATACTGAACAGCAAATATTATTATGCAATTAACGATGAGCCACCGTTTCAGCAGTCATTTTCTAATTTGATCGAAATTTATCATCACAAAACTGCAAGCGTAATTGAAGTTAATGTTGTTTCTGCACTTTCTGTCGAAATTAAATTTTCCGAAAAAATAAAAACAGTTATTGAAAATTTAATGTCGTTTGGTTTTCTCAACACATATAATGTAATTATACACCCAAATTCAGTTTCACCATCTTCCAGCTATTCCTATTTCATAACTTTCCCGAATGAATTTCCTGAGGGAGAAAACAAATTGGTTATAAAAGACTTAGTTGATTTTTATAATTCACCAATACTAACTGATACACTCAATTTTATTTATCGGAAAACACAAACGAAAGATAAATTTTATATCTCTGCACATTCTATTCTCACTCCGTATCAAATACGTTTGCACTTCAATTTACAAGTTGATACTCTGTCGGTTCTCAACAGTGTCAACTATTTAGTCGAACCAGCTAACCCAATCACTAATCTCTCACTGAACGATGATAAAAGTATTACTTTAATATTTAAAAATAGAATAGGTGCAATTGGGAAAGAATACAAGTTAAGTTGCAAGAATATTTATTCCGATAAAACAAAAGGCGCTTTGGCTATTGAAGAAGGAGCGGGAAGTGAGGTTGTTTTAGTTGCGAAAGCAGAAAACTTGGAAGATGTATTCAGTTACCCAAGTCCGGCCAAAATATCCGATGGGGCAGTCACGTTTGCAAATCTTCCCCAATATGCAGAAATATTTATCTATTCGTTGTCAGGTAATAAAATAAATCATATATTTGAGACAGATGGGAACGGTGGATTAATATGGGATTTTAGAGATTTAGCAGGCAATATTGTTAATTCAGGGATATATTTGTTTTTTATTAAACAATTAGACAGCAACAAAAATGAACTTGGTCAAAAAATTGGAAAGTTAGCCGTTATTAAATGAAAATCAGCAAATCCGACATAACAATATCTAATGGATTAAGTCTGCTAAGGCTACTTCTTGCAATTCCATTTTGGATTTTATTGAACGATTTTCATAATCCGGAAACACGAATATTTTTAATCTTGCTGGGTGTAGTAGTTGTCTTTACTGATTGGGCTGACGGGTATTTTGCAAGAAAATTTGATCAAGTGACCGAAATAGGGAAAATAATCGATCCTTTGGCTGATAAGCTCTGTGCTGGGGTTTTGATCTCAAAATTATATCTTATAGGAGAAATTACACCATTACTTTTTTTTATTGTTATCGGTAGAGATGTTCTAATATTTATAAGTGGAATTCTATTGAGTAAATATTTAGGGAAAGTTCTCCCTTCCAATCTTTTGGGAAAAATAACTGTTACCTTTATCGCTATTTTTATTTTTATGATTTGTTTTGGTGTAGAAAAGACCGGTTCTCCATACTTGTTCGTTTATTACTTAATTATTCTTCTTTCCTTTCTATCTTTATTTGCATACGCTATAAGGGCAAAAGATTTTATTAAAAAGAAAAAATATGAATCTATTTAAAAATATCAATATTGACAAGTTAACATCAGGATTATCCAAAACTCGATCGGCAATATTTAATCGTATTTCAGAGGTCATAACAGGGAAAGTAAAACTGGAGGATGAAGTTTTTTCAGAACTCGAAGAAATTTTAATTACTGCAGACGTTGGGGTTGATCTATCTTTACATATTATAGGTGAAATCAAAAAAAAAATGGTCGTTGAAACACTAAGGAATGATGAATCCATTCGTAGAGTTTTGAAAGATACGTTAATTGAAGTCCTTAATCATACAACCGCACGTTTAGAATTTGAACCAGATTTTGATAACTATAAGCCATTCGTAATTCTTATTGTTGGAGTTAACGGTGCGGGGAAGACTACCACAGTTGGGAAAATGGCACATAATTTTTGTCAAGCTGGACAAAAAGTTGTGATCGGAGCAGCCGATACCTTTAGAGCAGCTGCAAATGAACAATTGGCTATTTGGGCTAAAAGAGCAAATGTCAGCATTGTTCAAAAGGAAAGTGGTTCAGATCCATCCTCAGTAGTGTTTGAAACTGTGAAAAAAGCGATTGATGAGAAAATTGATGTTGTGATAATTGATACTGCAGGGAGGCTTCACACTAAAACAAATTTAATGGAGGAATTATCGAAAATAAAACGTGTCATTAAAAAACTTCTTAATTATGCTCCTAATGAAACATTTTTAGTCGTTGATGGGAACAATGGTCAAAATGCAATCCAACAGGCAAAAACTTTTTCAAAATCGGTCGAATTAACTGGATTAATTATTACCAAGTTAGATGGAACTGCAAAAGGTGGGATAGTTTTCCAGATGGCCAAAGAATTAAAGCTCATGATACCATATATTGGCGTAGGGGAAGGGATAAATGATTTGCAATACTTCGACTCTAAAATATTCGTAAATTCATTAGTTGGATCTAATTAACCATTTATTTACATATTGATAATTTAATTACTTCGAGTTTTATGGAATGTTAAAAAAATTTATTGTAAATCCTTCGGCTGGTAAAGGAAGAGGGAAGAGATACATTGTACCATTACAAAAAGCTCTTCATAGTCTCGCAATACCTAATAGTAACATATTCATAACTCAATATCCGGGGCATGCCACTGAAATAGTTAATTCAAAGAATTTTGCTGAAAGTTCCATTTTCTGCATTGGTGGAGATGGAACTCTTAACGAAATTATAAATGGAGTGAAGCAAGGTTTCAATTCGCCAATAGGTATTATTCCAGTTGGTTCCGGTAATGATTTTGCACGTGCTATAGGAAATTTATCAAATGATTTTAATCTTGAAAAATATATCTTAAGCACTCGCTCAATTAAGTGTGATATTGGTCAAGTCGTTGTTAGAAGAAATAATGAAATCAAGCTAAATAAAAAATTTATTTCAAGTTTAGGAATTGGTTTTGATGCCTTTGTTGCATCAAAAATATGCTCAATTCAAGTTTTAAGTGGCTTACCGCTTTATATCTCTTCTGTCATTTTAAGTCTCTTTAGCTATAAAGCTCCTAAATGTTCGGTAATAAGCGAAGAGTTAGCCCTAAATTTCACGGATAAAGTTTTTTTATTTGCTATAGGGAATACTGAAACTGCTGGTGGAGGATTTAAACTTAATCCAGATGCAAAAATTGATGATGGTTATCTGAATTTATGTATGGCAAGGAATATATCAAAAACGACATTGTTACAAGTTTTACCAAAAGCTATCACTGGGACGCATATTTTTGATAGTAGAGTTGAATCATACAAATTTAAATTATTAAAATATTTAACAACCGAGAAAGTTTTCCTTCACGTAGATGGCGAAGTTATTGAATTGGAAGAGGGAGAAAAGGAGATCGGAGTAAGCATTCTGCCAAATTCCCAAACAATACATATAAATAATTAGACAATATAGTTTACATAAGATACAGTCTAAGACAAACACACAAAACAGCCTAAAATCAAACCTAAAACTTTCCGATAATAAGACAAATCTATTTTTATTCTCTAAATCATAAAATGGAGGTGTCTTATGCTGC